>OIZO01000384.1_pt1 | contig 31503 bp, 37 predicted proteins | sample 1588551 | NCBI WGS metagenome assembly OIZO01 (sample SAMN03283271) | human gut metagenome | biome: human-associated habitat; material: feces | host: Homo sapiens | place: Peru | collected 2012 | reverse complement strand
GATATTTTCCGGTTGCTTCAAACAAAGCATTTTCAATTTCTTCGATTCTGAAATTCCGTTTTTGGATAAAATCCTTGATTGTCATGTCGAATTTACTATTCTCATCAAAAGCCGCTTGTGTTTACCTTGATGTCTACAAGTCCCGGGATTTTTTCTTTGAGACCTTCCAGGCCTTCTTTGATTGAGGGGGTAGTACAAACCCTCAAAACGGCGAAGTCAAGGCTTTAAGCGTTAGCGTGCCTTGACTCGACGTATTCCGGCTTTTACAGATTCCTTTTCAGAATCGCTCATTTCTTTTAATGTCCATAAGATTATGTGTTTTACCATTTGTGTGTCCTTTCCTTAAATCATATTGCAGCCGGATTTTCTTTCTTCCGGGTGTGCTACTTCAAAGCCACAGTTGGCTTCCATGTTCAGTTCGCGGAGTTCTTTTACTCCGTCAATATAGAGCTGATAGTCGATGCCTGTAGATTCGTATCCACAGCCAACATCATATTCATCACCCAGTGATTCGCGGACAATCTGTTCCCGCTGTTCACGGGTTGTGTCTTTAATCAGCACAGATTGCTTGCCGCAATCTGTGCTGTTCTCTAAAGGTATTGCAGTCGGGCTTGTGTCCTCCGCACGAATCAAAATGCTTGCCATAGTATTTTCCTGTTGGCAAACATTTTATCACAAAAAGAGGGCTTCTGGAATAAAGTTACTGCGACAGAGGAAAACTAATCTGTTATGTTTTAGAATGACGGTAAGTCCGAAAAAACTTTCTTAACGAAGCGGTAAATAAAAAGGCAAATCGTAGCACATACAAGTTTATCTACAAAGTTTGTGATTGTGCCGCCTATGTATGCTGCAACCGGCAGGCTTCTGATTACAACGTAGATTCCCTGAACGGCGTTATCAACCTGCGGAATTGAAGTGTTTGCGCCGTAAACAAAAGTTGAAATTGTGTCGCCGATAATTGAATTGCTGATTGCGGCTAAAAATCCAGCCCACATAAAGCTGTCTGAAGAAAGCAGTTTTTCATTAGGATGATTTTTTCTTTCTGAGCGGAAAATCAGCCAGGCAATTAAAGCGGTAGAAAGATGACATGCAGAAAAGAAGATTCCCGTGTGTGCAAAAATGAACAAAAGAAGATTTGAACCAAAGGCGCAGATTAAGCCCGGTACAAGTCCGCATAAAGCAGTTACCGCAATAGTCATTACTGAATCTAGATAAAGCGGAAATGCAATCAATCCCGCCAGAAATGAACCGAGATAATTTATTCCGATTGAAACGGCGGTAAAGAGAACTGTAAAAATTATTCTGCGCGGTGTCCAGTTTTTGTACAGCAACCTGCTGTTTATTAAGTTGCCGCTCATACTGTAAGCCCCAGAAGTTTTGCTTTTTCAAGAAGGTCGTGCCTGTCTTTAATATCGAGTTTTGAATAAACTTCGGTTCGCTGATTGATGACAGTTTTTTCTGATTTGCCGAGTTTTTTGGCAATGTCTGCAACGTGCATATCCTGCGAAAGAAGAATAAAAACTTCACGCTCTTTTTTGGAAAGTGATTTGTAGTTATCAAAAAGGTAGCTCAAATCATTTGTGATGTCGTGTTCGCGCCCATGTTTTACAAGAAGCGACTGCATCAGTTCAGTTGCAGCTTTGTTGTAATATGAATTGCCGTTTGCAACAGTAGTGATTGCAGTCGCAAGTTCATCAATTGTTGCGTCTTTTGTAATGTAGCCCTGAACTCCGTTCAAAAGTGAATTTTCAACATGAATCACATCATTGAACATTGTGTAAATCAAAATTGAAATGTCGGAAGAAAGTTTTTTGAGTTCGGGAATCAATTCAACTCCGCTTCTGCCGTCCAGGTTCAAATCAAGAATGACGATTTTGATGCCGCGGTTTTCCTTTAAGGTTTCCAGTGTGCTTTCATAATCACTTGCGCACACAAAATCAAAAGAGGAATCTTTATTTTTAAGCATCTGAGTCATACCGTCGCGTAAGCCCACATGATCATCAACGAACAGAATCTTTAATTGTGATTGCAATTGTTGTTCCTCCCTCGCTTATAAAATTGACAGTGCCGCCCAAAAGTTCCACGCGCTCTTTTATGTTAGAAACGCCGTAATGCTTTTTTGCACTCTGCTTGTTTTTAAGTTCAACTTCTTCTTCCGAAAATCCCTTGCCGTCATCTTTTATAATAAAGCGGAAGTCGTCGATGCCGTCTACAAAACGGATTTCCACATTGCCCGCGTTTGCATGGCGGCTGATGTTGGAAAGCGCTTCCTGCAGGATCCGGATAAGTTCAATCTGAACATTTTCGCTTAAATGCTGAATTTTTGTTGAACCGATATAGACCTTTGTCGAGATGTTGTAGTTTGCTTCAAGCGTTGCCGCCAGTTTTTTTACAATTTCTTCAAAGCTTTCGTTCAGGTTCAGGTGGGTGGTTCCAATCATATAGCGCACTTCGTTAAAAGCCTGCTGAGCATAAAACTTTGATTTGGAAAGATCCTCTTTTTCCAGATAAAGCTTAAGCGCCGCAAGATCCTGAGCAACACCGTCGTGAAGGTTGCGGCTGATTTTAGACTGTTCTTCGCTCATTACTTTAAGACGGTGAAGGTCTATTCTGTTTTTAAAGGATTTTTCTACAATCAGAAAAACTGCAATCATAATGAGGATGAGAGAGCAGTATAAAAGCGTGTCGTAGCCAAGGTTCAGCCGGTTCTGCGTCTGATGCATGTTGTTTTGAAAAGTGATTATCGGCTCAATTGTGCTCTGATTTGTTTCCAGGAGTTCAATAATCTCTGAAAGTTCAGCTTTTAATTCTTCATCAAAATAAGTAAAAGGCGCGTAATCGTAAGTGAGTTTTTCTATCAAATCATCATGATTAAAATTGCCGCTGTTTTCTTCCAGCTGGATTTTGAGCATCTGAGAATCCAGTTCCGAAATCTTTTTGTTTGAGTATGTCTTAAAATAAATGGAAAATCCAAAATTGATTATTGCCACATAGATGATGAGTAATTCAATTTTAAAAACATGCTTCAATGTTAAAGCGACACTTTTGCTCATGCGCCAAGTATACATCAAAAGTCCCGTTTTTGTTTGGGAAATTTTCCCAAGAATTTTAGGAAAGAATCCCAAAGGAATTTTGAAGGGATGGAGTAGAATAACTGCGTGCTTACGGAAACGAAAAAAAACAAAACATTGGAAGGTGAATTATGGGTTTCTTAAACAAAATGAAAACATCTCAGACAGGAGATATTTATTGTGATTGGTGTGGTGCGTATATCAAAAATGATATGAACGGCGGTTTTATTGAACAGATGGGTTTTGGAATTGTAAAGCGCGCAGTCAGCCTTTCGACCAAACATTACTGCTCGGCAAAATGCAAGGCACTTGCAGAAGAAGCTGCAGCTGAAAAAAAAGAAGATTATGAAAACAGAAAAGCAAACGGGCAGCTCACTGCAACAGAACAGATTAAAGAAGACATTGCAGCTCCTGTAAAAGAAGCCTTTTCAGAAATGGGAGGTATGGTAAAAGATACAATGGCCGAGCCTATGAATGAAATGAAAAATCAGCTTGTAAATCAAATGAAACAGTCGTTTGCCGGCATTTCCAAAGGCTTTGGTATGTTTGGAAAAAAGAAGTAATTTTTTGAAAATTGAGGTGGAAAAATGAAGTTTTGTACAAACTGCGGTAAGCAGTTAAATGATGATGCAAAGTTTTGTGATACATGCGGAGCTCCGGTTTCTGGAACACAGACTCCTCCAATCCCTGGAACAAATGAGAATGTTGCAGATGACACAAAAAGAAAGGTTACCTATGTAGGAGTTGAGAAGAGGTGTCCATGGTGTAATGCAAGGATTCCAGATTCTTTTGCTATAACTTGCCCAGAGTGTAATCGAGAACTTTCAGGAAGAAGAGTTGAGAGTTCTGTGAAAGATTTTTTTAATCGCTTATCAGATTTATCAGGCGGTTATGAGTCAAGTGATGATGAAGATAAAAAAGAGTGGTTTGGAATAGGAAAAATAATGTTGTTTACATTAGCAACAATAATGTTTCTTTGTTCAACTACCCCAGAAGAGTTGCATATGGATTCTGGAAGTCCCCTTGTTATAGGAGGTTTCATTTTAATTTTTATTGGTGTAATTATGCGCCCGCCATTAACCCAGGAAGAACAAAAAAAGCGGAATTTAATTGAAACATTTATAGTTCCAAACACAAAAGAATCGGTAATCGAATTTTTAATACTTGCCTGTTCTCAAATTCAGCCTGGAAGCAATATGTTTACAAAGGAAGGTAAAAAGACAGCATTATGGAATAAAGTTTGGAAAACAAAAATCCGTCAGACCCTTACTAAATCAGAACTTGTCTTTATGAATGATAAAAATTCTCAAGAACAAATCAAACTGATAAAAAAGGAGTATAAGATTAGATAATTATGAATAAGAATCGTAAAGACGCGAAAAGAATCGGTTTTGCAACTGAACTTTATGTCCTTAGCCTTCTTCAATGAGCTTAAGCAAATGCATTCATGTCATTTGGAAACACAAAAAAGGTAGACATTATAGAGTGGAATTTAAAGTACGGAACATAAAACCTATTCCTAATAATATTGAATTTGGTTTTTTTTATATAAACGATGATTTCTTATTTTTTAACAAAATAGAAGCACAGTTAAGATATATAAAATTTGGAGATTCTGAAACTTTGGTTATTGAGTATCGAAATTCCGTATATCCAGATTCCGTATATAAACTAGAAAATGCTACTTCGCTTCATTTTAGATTTTAGAATCGATTAGGAAATAGAAAGGTATAACGCACGTATGATAGAAGATACATTAGAAATAGGAAATCAGTCAGACAACAAAGAAAACAAAGAAATTGTTAAAAAGTATTTGGATAAGTGGTACACATACCGTGATTCAAAAATGCTTGAACAGGAATATGCCCTGTCTACATTATTTCAGCATTTTTACCAGAATAATAATTTGCAAAATGTTCTGGTAAAAGTTTCTTGCTTGAATGATTTTTATTCAACAAATATCCGAGATACATATTCTGTTGCAAAAGTTATTTATCAATTAAACATTGATACTCGGCTTCAAAATGGTGATTTAACTCTTGTGGATGATATAGCTGCAGAAACTGAAAAGAAGTGTAAAAGTGCTAGGAGAGAGTATTCCTTTGCAACAAAATACTGTTCTTTTCATCGTCCTGATGTTTATCCAATTTTTGACAGTAGAAATGAAAAGGTTCTTAGATATTATAGAAAGGATATAAGTATTTCTCCGTTCACACTGCGAAAATCCTATAAAGATTACGTCAAGATTATAAATAAATACAAAGAGATTTTTGGACTTGATGCTTTTTCATATAAAGAAATAGACAGGTTTAACTGGATTTTTTGCAATCTTAAAAATGAGGAGACAAACTAATGGGCTTGTTCAATAAAAAAAATGAAGGCGGATTGATTGATGTAATCCGCTGTGATGAAAAAGAATACTTAATCTGGAAATGGCGGCCGGCTGGAGAGGATGAAAATTCAACTAAAAAAGAAAATGCAATCCGCTATGGTTCAAGCCTTAGGGTAAAAGACGGCGAAGTAGCTGTTTTTGTTTATCCGGGTGAAAATGGAAATCAGGATTTTATAGAAGGTCCTTTTGATCAGACAATAAAAACCGGAAACTTTCCAGTTCTTTCAAGCATTGTAGGTGCGGCTTTTGGCGGTTCAAGTCCTTTTCAGGCAGAAATTTACTTTATAAATCTTGCTGGCCTGATTCAGACAAGATTTGCAGTTCCTTTTTTTGACGTTGCAGATCCCCGTTTCCTGGATTATTCAGTTCCCGTAGCTGTCCGCGGTGATATTCGTTTTAAAATTACAGACTACAAAGAATTCATCAAACAGCGACGCCTGATACATTTTGACTTGGATGATTTTAAATCTCAGATAAAATCTGCTGTTTCAAAATATGTAAAGGGCGTTGTCGCAAATATTCCTTCAGAGAAAGGAATCCCAGTAATTCAGCTTGAGCGTAAGCTTACAGAAATTAACGATGTAATTGAAGAATCTCTAAAAAAACGTTTACAGAATGAGTTTGGTGTAACAGTAAGTTCAGTAGATATAGAAGATATCGATATTGATAAAACTTCTGATGGATACCACAAGCTCAAAGCCGTTACTCAGGATGTAACAACACAGACAATACAGCGGCAGACAAATGCAAACCTTACCAACATGGAAGAAAACTTACGCATTCAGCGTGAGGGTATGGCTCAGGCTCAAAGACTTCAGAATGAAACTGCAAATCTTTCTGCTTTCCAGATGGAAAAACAGGCAGAAGTCGGCGTTGAAGGGGCAAAGGCATTCGGACAAATGGGCGCAAATGGTGCTATGGGAATCAATCTTGGAAATGGCGGGGGAATGAACCCGGCAGGAATGATGGCAGGAATGGCGATGGGAAGCGCAATCGGACAGAACATGGCTGGTATGGTTGGCGGCATGATGAACGGAATGAATCAGCAGGTGAGTTCTCAGGCTCAGAATGTACCGCCGGTTCCTGGAAATGACAGCTATCATCTGGCTGTAAACGGGACTTCGACAGGCCCTTATACACTTTCGGTCTTATCAACAATGGCAGCAAACGGTCAGTTGACTTCTGAAAGTCTTGTCTGGAAAAGTGGAATGGCAAACTGGCAGGCAGCGGGAAGTATTTCAGAGCTTGCAGGTCTGTTTGCGGGCACGGTTCCGCCAGTGCCTCCAGTGCCACCACAGATGTAATCTAATTTTAGGAGAAAGAAAATGAAATGTAATATTTTTTTGACTGTAGCTTCTGTACTTATTGCAGCATTAATCGGATATGGTTTTTATGCAGCAAATTCAACTGAGCATTTGGTTTGGCTTTTATGCAGTGGGGCTGGAATCACTTCTGCACTTACTCTGACAGGAATTTTGGGAATCTCAACCAAAGGAAGAACTGGAGGAATAAACATAACGGCTTTGTCGTCAATCTTTTTTGTCCTTTTTTTAATCTGCAATCTTGTGTTTGCTTTTACGGCTGTAAAAGTTGCACCTTATGTAATTATTAATGGAATCTTACTGATTATTTATACTATTGGAATGTATGGTATAATAAAAACTAAACAGTAAAAAATTTTGCATTTTTTTAAAGAATTTTACTTAAAAAAACACCTTTTGTGTATTTATTATATAGAGGTAAAATTTATGGCAGATTCTAATACTTCTTTAGATTTTTCTAATTTGGAAAACCTTTTACAGGATAAGGTTTATCCGGTTGAGGACAGGCAAAAGAAAAATGAACTCTTTAAGGATTTCCTTTCTGAAGTTCTTAGCACAACCCTGTGGTTTCTGGAAACAAAAAACATAGGCAAATATTCTTTTGAAATCCGGGAAGTGAATATTACGGAAGAATTTGAAAGCCTTGTTGACCATGAAGGCAGCTCAGGAAAAATCAACAGCGAGGATAAAGTCTATTCTTCCATGCTGAATGGAGAAAGGTTCTTTTTATTTACAGACAAGAGGTCTGATAACCTTGGGCTAATTCGTCATGATCAGCAGTATTATTTTACCACGGTTTTTGCTGTAAATTTTGAGAAGGCATTTATTAGGGTAAGTTGCAGGCAGAATCAGGACTCTGGAAAAATGATTCTTTCTAATAAAAAGTCAACAAGTTTTATCGGGCAAAATTCCATCGACCTGAAAACAGATGATATGAAGCAAATGGGCTATTTTGCAAAATTTGAAATAAGAAGCTTTGCAACTGTCTATACCGCCCCCTTTCAAATATGGATTTCAGGTAAGCTTATGGAACAAATCAATCTTGAGCCTTTGCAGGTATTCAGGCTGATTGATGGAGTGGATATATCTGACATGACTCCAGAAGAATATGAACAGTTGATGAACAAAATAACTCCTGCCTGGATAGCAGAAATAGAAAAAAGAGCATTTGAAAAATTAAGAAATCCTCGTCGGAGATCATTACGCGATTATATAGAGGAATAATTATGAAGAAAAACGCTTTGTATATTCACGGCTTTATGGGAAATCCAAAGGGCGGAACTTTTGAAACGCTAAAAAAGACTCTCACAAAATGGAACATTCATTCAATACCTTTTCCAGATTTGCACACTGATGTAAAAAAAACTCAGTGTCTTATCAGGGACTATTGTAAGAGTGAAAAAGTTGATTTGTTAATTGGAGCCTCCCTTGGAGCTTTTTATGTTCTTCAATATGAAGAGATAATAGACAAACTTGTAATAAATCCGTGTTTATATCCTTCTATTGAGATTCCAAAACTTAGAGACCGGTCAACTGGTAATCCCATAATTCTTTCAGATAAAGTATTGGCAGACTTTCGTGAAATGGAAAAATATAAAGACATTCCAGAAGAACAAAAAAGAAGAAGTTTTGGCATTTTTGCAAAGGACGATGAATTATTTCATTTCAAAGATTCATTTGATAAATTATTCCAATATAAAGAAGATTTTTATCAAAACAGCATTTTAATAAAGGGACATCACAGTATTGAAGAAGAGTATTTAGCTGATGGTTTAAAGCAGGCAGAAAAATATTTTTAAAGACAGATAAACAGCTGTTGTGATGAATGTATTGATTAAAAAATTGCAGGGCTTAGAGAAGCGCAGACTGTGGAGAATTTCAGCCTGGGCAAATTGGTATAAGCTAGTCATTTGGAAAACCTCATTATGAGTTTTTCCAAATGACTTACGAGTTTTAAAGCCCGAAATTTTGGGCTTTAAAACTCGCTTATTTTTTCTTCATGAAGGGAGGTCAAAATGTCTAAAGAAGAATTTTCTAAATGGGTAGCCCGCAAAGGTGGTCATATTACGGAAACAGGAAAATGTTGCTTCTGTGGAAAAGAATACACAGACTATGGTTATTCAACCTGGTGCGTTTGGACCGCTGAAGAAGAAAACGAAGCATTTGGTGAAAATAAACGCTGCTGTGCGGAATGTAATGAAAAGATTGTCAATGAAGCGCGAAGAGAAAGAGTGGCTGCAGTGGAGCAAGGAAAAATCGAAAATATTTTGCAAGATTTTTCTGAAGTCATCTATGAACGGCGGAGTAAGGGGTTAGTAGAAGGTGGAGAATCTATAATACGAGTCTATGACAATGGTCTATACCGAAAAATACTTCTTCCTAGAGAGAAATATAAAGGGAAAAAAATTAAAGGAGAGCGGAAAGACATAGTCTACGGTAAGGAACTTTCTGTAGTACCTAAACTCCTTGAATTCTATAGGGAAAATCAGGAAGAGATAGATTCCCTTCCAGACCGATTAAAAGATCCCTATGACGATCGTATATACAGTGAGGAGAGCATACGGTTTGGCAAAAAGCTTATTACCGGACCTCATATTTTTGGTGCTCCGCCTAATGAATATTATGATGAAATTCTCGAAGTTAAACGGACTCCGGAAAAGGATGCAGTCGTACAACAGATAAAAAAACTCTGGAAGCTTGCTCAAAAAATTGAAAACGGGATTTTAGAAGACGAATTTCCACTGTATAAAAAAGAAAAGGACGATCGTAGAAAAAGAATTGCAAGAAGCCTGGAACTTAGTAGGAAAAAATACGTCGAGTCAAGGCACTCTCACGCTTAAAGCCTTGACTTCGCCGTTTTGAGGGTTTTGTAATAAACCCTCAATAAAAGGAGGTGCTTCCTGCACCGCCTCTGAACGCGGAGTTTTATAAGGAGCGATTGATTATGTTAGATAATTTTCAATTACACGAATTAAGTGGTTACACTGGTTTAGAAAGAATCAGCTATCTGCTGGAAATCCTTATAAGTTCGAAGACTTATTATGATTATGTACTCGATTCTTATGAACAAAAAGATTATGAAAAAAATCATTTCCCGGATATTATTCGAATATTCTTTAATGAATACAGACAAATTGAACCAGCTGCATTATTGAAAGTAAACTATGGTATCTTTATGGTATTAGGTGAGAATACTAAAGCTGCAATAAAAGTATTGAAAGATCTATATTACGAAAATAAGCTCTCAGTTTCTGATGATGAAATAAATGAAATGACAGGAACTTTAGAAGAATTACTTTCTAGTATCAGAAATCAGGAAAATCAAGTTTATAGATTTAAAGTATCAAACCTCAATGAAAGCTTATCTAAGTTTATTGAAGAGTTACAGGCTTTTCTTGATTATATATTGTTTTTTAAAGATGCTAAAACAGAAATATTAGAAGCTCTTAGTTCTGCCTATTCAAATTATAAAAGCGATTTAGACTCTTATAATGAACAAATTATGTCAGATGGTTATAACAAAGCAGTGGATGAAACTCAGGACGCAATCGAAAATGAGAACTTAAAGCAAAAGGCATTGAGTATTATTTCTGCAATATTCAGGCAGAAATGTTATATCGAAAATCCAGCACTTCTGGAAAAAACTTCAAGTCTTGTCAGTCAATCCAAGCGTATCATAAATGATACTTTACCTTTAAAAATATCTGTAAAAGATAAATTGCCGGTCGTTATAGGATAAAGGAGGTGTGATAAAAATTACATACGCCACTTCGTGTCGTTTGCATATAGGAAATTATAAAACTTTGTGCTTGCGCACAGGAGCATCCATGTAATTTTTATCACTGCAGATTTTGCCGTTGGCAAAACTGCGATTCGATGCCTCGTGCATCGCCGCTGAACGCGGAGTTTTATACGGAGGATGATTTGGCTATATTAGCACAGTTAAGTCTTGCTGAAGAGTTCATTAGAACTATTTTGCCAGGAGATATGGATTATAGATTGTTCAATTCAGAAGCTAACCAAATGATCAAGATTTGGGAAGGTTTTGGAAAAGCTCTTAAAAAGAACAAGCCGTTAAAATACAATCCAAGTTTGTCACCTGAAGCAAAAAAGTATCTTAAAAGATATTCAAAGTTTGTTGCTCTCAATTTGGTAGAGCTAAGAAACAAAGCTCAGACAAATACAATTGTTCCGGTTAAAACAGAATTCGAAAAAATAGAACTTGAAAGGTATAAGCTGCGAACTGAAGGTTTTATACTTAATTTTGAGAATACTGAAGACAATTCAACAAAAGCTTTTATTAAACTTGTAAAAGATACTCAGCAGCTGATTTTCAGGTAATCGGGAATAATTTATACAGTGCCTTATGTATAAATCTCTGCTATAATAAATCAAGAGGCAAAAAATGAAATGCGGAACAGCAGAAGAACTTGCCAAGGTCCGCGAATTTTATATTGGGCTTCTTGGTTTGAAAGTTATACGCGAGTGGGCTGAAGGTATGATGATTGATACCGGAAACGGTCTGCTTGAGATTTTTACTAATGCTGATGAACTCACTGCCTTGGTGCAATTCGATATATGGCCCTTCTTACTGATGATGATGGCATGGCTTTCTGTTACGGACCGCCTGGAGAGCAGGTTGAGTTTTATATGGAGAGATAATCATGATGAATGAGTTTAATGAATATGTCCGCGACTGTTTCTCTCAAGCAGGCGATATTGTCATAAAATCTATGATGGGCGGAAACCTTGTATATTTTAAAGGAAAGCTGATAGGTGACATTTGCGGTGATGAGCTGTTTTTGAAGAGAACTCCGACATCGGACTTTAAGAATATTAAATATTTCGGCGATAACTCTTATTTTTATACACTTATCGCCAAAGTATCGAGTAACTATTTTTCAAATAAATCATCCATCAAAATAACATTAGAGAATACACTACTATACTCATTTTTTTTTAACTCAAAGGTTGTTATTAATGTGCTGCGGATTACAACTTTTGGAGATACCATTTTTTGAAGAAGGGATTCTCTTGTGAGCAGAGTTTTATAATAAGGCTTGTCTACTTCATATTCTCCACTGTAAAACCTTAATTCACACATATTTGTTACATTATCATCTCGAATAATAAGCAAATCAATCTGAGTTCCTTCTTCGTCATCTGGTCTTTTAGACCATGCAGAAGTTTGTGTAACTACACCAGAAATGCCGAGAGCCTTTTTGCACTGTTCCACATGGTTGAAACATACGTTTTCAAAAGCAAAACCACGCCATGATGATAGGGATTGAGAAGTGTTATTCTGCTGCCAGAATTTTTCATTTGCCGTTTTCAGGTCTTTCATAAAATGATGATAGAATATGCAAAATGAGTCTACTAGCTTGTAATGAACACTTCTTTTGCTTAAGCCAAATGGATAATATTTTACAATGAAATCACTTGCAAGAAGAGCTTTTAAGCTTTTGGTAAAGGTTTCTCCATCTGAAATATCTAATTTTTCTAAAATTTCAGCTCTTGTATAACCAGCATTCTTTGCTCCTAACAGGTTGACAATCGCTTTTATATAATCTGGATTTTCAAATGCAGATGCAAAAAGTCTGTCATATTCATCTCTTAACGGAGCATTCTTTGCAAAACAGATGTTATCAATATTCTGGGGAAGACTATATTCTCCGTTTACATATCCCAGATAAAAAGGGATACCGCCGAATACCATGTAACTTTGAACTATATCATATCTGGAGATTTTTACATTATTTGCCTTATAAAAATCTTCACATTCAGAAAGTGTAAATGGAGAGAGCTTCATTTCATGTGTTACCCTATTATAAAGCCCTCCATGGGCATTTATCAGTTTATCTAGTATCCATGAATTTGCACTACCACAGACAACCAGCATAAGATTCTTTCGATGACAGGCCCATGTATTCCAGAAGCCTTCAAATGCCTGAATGAAATTTGAACGAGGTGTATCAAGCCATGGTAATTCATCTATAAAGATTAGCTGTTTTGTCCCCGTATCAATTTTTTGCAGGAATTTTTCTAAAAGGAAAAATGCATCAAACCAATTCTTAGGTTTTTCACATTCTTCCATTCCATGAAGGAGAAGAGATTTATAGAAATGTTCCAATTGATTTTTTAGTTGACCTATATCATCCTTTTGATCTTCAGGTGCTAAACCTGCATGGCGAAATGTAATTCGTCCTGAGAAGGTTTCATCAACAAGATATGTTTTTCCAACACGACGACGTCCGTATATTGCAACAAATTCTGCACTGTTTTTATCATAGAGTTTATTTAGTTCAGTTGTTTCTTTTTTTCGTCCTATCATACAATCCACCCTAAATTAAAACCGAGGTGAAGCAATATTTTTATCAATTCACCTCGGTTTTAACTATATCATAGAGGGGTTATGGAGTCAATGACACGAATTTTTAATACTTACACCATGCTAAAAACTCTTAAAATTCCGTGCTTATAGTTCTGAATTAATAAAAGAAGTCTTATAATGCATCATTTTTTTCTTCTGATTCATCGGAAATTTCTACTGAAATGTTCACAGAATCTATTTTATTTTCTATTTCTATGAATTCTTTATCATCTATTTTTTCCGAAGAGGTTTCTACAGCTTCAAAATTATTTTCAGTCTGTACAGTCAAAGAATCGTCTGTTATATTATTTTCACCATTGTTTTGTGACATCATTATTATTTTGTTTAATTCGGATTTTCTTAAACTTACATTCTTTTGAAGATATTCAGATACAGTTTTTCCATTTTTATCTTCTGCAGAACAATTTGCTCCTGCAAATATTAAGAAATATGCAATGTCAGGTTCTGTATAATTTTCAAGAGCATATATTAATGCTGTTTTACCTTCGTTATCTGCCGAATTTATATTCGCATTATTGTTTATTAATAAATTAATATGCTCAGCTATCTGTTGATTTTCACATGCATACATAAGAGCTGTTTTACCTTCCAAAGTTGTATTGTCCTGCCCAAAGTGAACTTGGACTTTTTCAAGAAAGCTTATAAGGTGGATTAAGCCTGCTGCTATTGCAGCCGATAAGCTTTTCTGTTGATATCTGCAGTATGAAGTTTTTCTCTTCGTTCTGCAAGCCTTGATTCTTTTCTGCCTTCAAAATAATCCGCTGGAGTCAGATAAAGAAGTGCGCCGTGAAGACGCCCGTTGTTGTAAAAATCAATCCACTGTGCCATCTTTTCTTTTGCATCTTCATAACTGAAGTATGGAGTCTTACGGACATGTTCAGTTTTCAGCGTTGAATGAAATCTTTCTAATTTGCCGTTGCAATTCAATTTTTAGCGTTTAAGTCCGGCGGCAGTCTGAAGCATATTGTCGCTAGTCTGAATTGCCTTTGAGTTGAACTCATAAGCACGCTGCGCAACAATCATCTGAACCATTTCATTTACAACAGAAACATTGCTCATTTCAAGAAACTTATGCTTTGTAATTCCCATTCCGTCAATTCCAGGACGTCCAGCAATTGGCTCTCCAGAAGCGTTTGTAACTTTGTAAAGATTGTCGCCTGTGTTTTCAAGTCCGACTGCATTCGGAAATCTATAAAGCTCAAGCTGGCCGACTTCAACAGGCTCAAGCTCGCCGTTTACTTTTATGTTTACCCTTCCACCGTCAGAAATAGAAAGTGTTTCAAGCTGAAACCCTTCCGGCATGATTATTTCTGGCATTACCCGAAGTCCGTTTGCCGTTACAAGCTGCCCAGTCGAATCAACCTTAAATGAGCCGTCTCTTGTGTATGCCCAACTTCCGTCATACTGCTGAACCCTAAAGAATCCGTCGCCAACAACCGCAACATCTGTGTCAACTCCGGTCGCCTGCAAAGAGCCTTGTGTCATAATGCGCTGTGTTGCTCCAACTTTAACACCGCTTCCCATCTGATGTCCAACAGGAGTTACGGTGTCTTCCGTAGCCGGAGTTCCAGCAAGCTTTACATTCTGATAAAGAAGGTCTTCAAATTCAGCACGGTGCTGTTTAAAACCGGTTGTATTTACGTTAGAAAGGTTGTTTGAGATAGTGTCTATATTCATCTGCTGACCGTTCATTCCTGTAGCGGCATTCCATAAACTTCTTACCATTTTCTAATTCTCCTTATTAGCGGTTTACAGTAACAACTTTAGACCAAAGCGTGTCCATCATGCTGTCTTCTGTCTGAACTGACTTCTGGTTCGCCTCATAAGCGCGGTTTACTTCTATCATCTGAACCATTTCGTTTACAACATTCACGTTGCTTGCTTCTGTATATCCCTGCAAAAGCCGCGGACGTTCATCTCCTTCCGCAATATACGCATCTCCTGAAATTTCATTTGAATTCCAAAGTGAAGAGCCTTGTTTTTTTAGGAAACGCTCGTTTTCAAAGCGTACAACTTTTATTCTGTCAACAAGTTCGTTGTCTTCATTTGTATAAATCATTCCGTCCTGATTCACAAAAAATTTGTCATTAGGAACATGAATCGCTCCGTTTTCGCCAAGAACGGGATAACCTTCCTTTGTCAAAAGAATTCCTTCTTTTCCAAGGTGAAAATTTCCGTTGCGTGTATAGCGTTCACCTGCCGGAGTCTGGACAGTAAAAAAACCCTCTCCCCCCAAAGCCATGTCTGTTTTAGTATCTGTTGATTTAAAAGAGCCTTGACTAAAATCTGTGTAAAGTTCGTTTGTTTCAACTCCAAGTCCGATTGAGCCGATTATAGGAGCCGCATCCGCAGAACCGAACGGTGTTTTATACACGCCGTCTGCCACAGTTCTTCTAAGCAAAAGCTCGCTGAATTCCTTGTTTACAGGAATTTCTTTTTTAAAGCCTGTCGTGTCTACATTTGCAAGATTGTTCGAAATTGTGTCCAGCCTGTTCTGCTGAGCATTCATTCCGCTTGCTCCGATATACCAGCCTCTAATCATAACATAACCTCAATTATTTTATCGGAATCCGAATAAAAAAGTTAAGCTAAATCAGTTTGGCGAAAATACCATGCACGCATTTTAAACAAATTTTTTCTTGTTTTTTGGGGAATTGTAGTTTATACTTTATTCATTCTACTTAAACTTTTTACGAGATTATAAAAATGTACAGTCCACGTTTTGCCGCAATGATTTTAATTTTTTTTGCCACGCTGATTTGCTTCGTAATAGCTCTTCTTCTGCTGATTCTGCATAAAAAAAGCTACATGATTGAACACGACAACATAACAGGGCTTCCTGCATACAGCCACTTTGAATTCGATGCAAAAAAGCTTCTGAAAAACGCGCTTCCAAACGAATACATGATTCTTTCTCTAAATGCAGACAATTTTAGAATCATAAACGACACTTACGGAATTCTCTGCGGAAACGAAATTCTAAAGCTTCTTGGAAAACATTTTGCCTCCCAATGCGGAAAAAACGAATTCGTGTGCCGTTTTTATGCAGACAACTTTGTTTTCCTTATAAAAAACATGGAATTTTTCTGGGACATAGAAGAACGTGTCTACAACATGACAAACGTAGACAATATCGTAAAAAAATATCTTCCTCCAAAATACCAGTTTACATTCAGCGCAAGCATTTACCGCATAGAAAATCCGCTGGACGACATAGAATCCATGATAAGCAAGGCTAATCTGGCTCAAAAACTCTACAAAAATCATTTTGCAACCCATAGAGTAATCGAATATACAAGCGAGCTTAAAGAGTCCTACAGTTGGAACAGAGAAATTACGCTTTCTATGGAGGAAGCCTTTGAAAACAAGGAATTTGAAGTTTTTTACCAGCCAAAGTTCAAGTTTGAGGACGAAACTATAATCGGAGCTGAAGCTCTTATAAGATGGAACAATCCGCGCAAAGGTTTTCTTCCACCTGCAAAATTCATACCGCTTTTTGAAGACAACGGCTTTATAGAAAAAATCGACAAATTTGTGCTTAACAATGTCTGCAATTTTCTTGAAGAATGGAATAAAACCAAGGAAAGCAAAAGCAATCCGCTTACAATTTCCTTCAATCTAAGCCGCTACAATATTTACAACCCGAATTTAATAAGCGACCTGAAGCAAATTTCACGCAGCTACGTCATCGGCGACAACAAAATAGAAGTCGAGCTTACAGAAAGAATCATGGTAGACAATCCGAACCGCCTTATAAAAATAATGGACGAAATAAAAAAGGCAGGATTTTCTGTTTCTGTAGATGATTTTGGCGCAGGATATTCTTCACTGAACCTTTTAAAGAATATGCCGGCTGACGTAATAAAGCTGGACAAGGACTTTCTTTCATCCCAAGAAGAAAACAAAAACCAAAAAGAAAGAATCATAATAACTTCTGTAATTGAAATGGCGAAAAAGCTCAACATAACAACGGTTGCCGAAGGAGTCGAAACAAAAGACCAGTGCGAAATGCTGAAAACAAGCGGCTGCGACATCGCACAAGGATTCTACTACGCCAAGCCAATGCAGGAAAAACTGTTCAAGGAATTCCTCGGAATGAAAGAAAAGCAGTCCGTTTAGATTTTTTTCAGAAAACTGATAAAAAATGATTTTTTTAGAAGTTTCGTATAATAAAATCAAGATATTTTGTTGCAAAATTCAGAAAGTGTTTTATAATATTGAAAGAACATTTCAAAAAATTTGGGCATAAATCTCAAGTTTTACCAAGCGGAGGAATTTAATAATATGGCTTTGAAAAACAAAGAAGAACCAAGAGTTCTTGCAATCATCTTGGGCGGAGGAAAAGGAACAAGGCTCTACCCTCTTACAAAAGAAAGATCCAAACCAGCGGTTCCTTTCGGCGGAAAATATAGAATTGTTGATATTCCTATTTCAAACTGCATCAACTCTGGCTACAAAAAAATCTATCTTTTAACACAGTTCAACTCTGCGTCGCTCCACCTTCACATAAACAATTCCTACAATTTTGACCGCTTTTCAGACGGATTTGTAGAAATTCTTGCAGCGGAACAGACTCTTGAACATTCAGGCTGGTATGAAGGAACAGCAGATGCAGTGCGTAAAAATTTCGGACATTTTAGAGTTCAGCGTCCGACACATTACATAATCCTTTCAGGCGACCAGCTTTACAAGATGAACCTCAAGGATTTTATGAACAAGCATATTGAAAGCGGCGCGGAAATCACAATTGCGGCAAAAGCAGTAAACCGCCGTGATGCTTCTGGATTCGGAATCATGCAGGTTGACGACGCAAACCGCATTACAGCTTTCATGGAAAAACCGGCTGCGGATATGAACATTGACGCATGGAAAATTCCAGAAAAATCAAGAGGAGATCTTCCCGCAAGCCTTGAATATCTTGCTTCTATGGGAATTTACATTTTCAATGCTTCAACAATGGAAGAGCTTTTGAATAATGACAAGACTGACTTTGGAAAAGAAATTATTCCAATGGCAATAAAGTCAAAGCAAGTCAACAGCTACATTTTCAACGACTACTGGGAAGACATCGGAACAATCCGCTCATTCTATGAAGCCACATTGGATCTTACGAATCCTGTTCCAAATTTCAACCTTTACGAAGAAGACAAGCCTATTTACACACAGATGCGCAATCTTCCACCAAGCAAAATCAACAACGCAAACATGACTGCGACACTTGCAAGCGAAGGCTGCGTAATCGAATATTCGCGCCTGCAAAAATCTGTAATAGGAATCCGCTCAATAATCAACGAAGGGTGCGACTTGAACGGCGTTGTAATGATGGGTGCTGACTTCTACGAAAGCGAAGATGACAAGGCTGAAAACAAAAAGAAGAAAATTCCAGATCTTGGAATCGGAAAGAACTGCAAAATAAACAAAGCAATCATTGATAAAAACGCCCACATTGGAAACAACTGCTGCATAAACATCAACGGAAAAACCTATGAAGATGGAGATCACGGTTTGTTCTATAGTTCAGACGGAATCATTGTTATCAGAAAAGGCGCGGTTATTCCAGATGGAACAGTAATTTAAAAAAGAGACTGCTCAATAAGCTAAAACTGTCATTGTCGTACTTGATACTGCGATGTTTCTGAAAGAAACTCGGTAACAATCTCTAGACACAGATTTCCGGGTCAAGTCCGAAAATGACAGAAAAGACACTTTTAAGACAGCCCAATTTTATATTGCACGGGATTTTATAAAGGAAGTGCCAAAATGCACATAAATATCTTTATAAAACCGTGCTTTTTTTATTCTTCAGACAAACCGCCAGGATTCATCGATGCAAGGAAAGCTTCGTTGTCCTTTGTCTTTCGCATCTTGTCGCGGATAAGCTCAAGCATATCGGCATCATCCATAGGATTTAGAACCTTGCGAAGAATCCACATACGCTGAAGTTCTGCTTCCGAAAGCAAAAGCTCTTCTTTTCTTGTTCCGGATTTTTTAATATTAATCGCCGGGAACAATCTGCGCTCTGCAAGTTTTCTGTCAAGATCGATTTCGCTGTTGCCAGTTCCCTTGAATTCTTCAAAAATAACCTCATCCATGCGGCTTCCTGTTTCAATAAGAGAAGTTGAAATTATTGTAAGAGAACCTCCCTCTTCCACATTTCTAGCCGCGCCAAAAAATCTCTTTGGTTTATGAAGCGCATTTGAATCAACACCGCCGGAAAGAACTTTTCCAGAAGTCGGAACAGTCTGGTTGTATGCGCGTGCAAGACGAGTTATAGAATCAAGAAAAATAACAACATCGCGCTTATGCTCAACAAGACGCTTTGCCTTTTCCAAAACCATTTCCGCAACCTGAACATGACGAGTCGCCTGCTCATCAAAAGTTGAAGAAATAACTTCCGCATGAATAGAACGCTCCATTTCTGTAACTTCTTCCGGACGCTCGTCAATAAGAAGCACAATCAAATAAACTTCCGGATTATTTACAGTTATGGCATTTGCAATTTTCTGCATCAGTGTTGTTTTTCCGGCCTTTGGAGGAGCAACAATCAAAAGACGCTGGCCTTTTCCAATCGGAACAAAAAGATCAACAATGCGGGTGCTAAGTTCTGTTGAAACTGTTTCAAGACGGAGTTTTTCGTTAGGATAAAGCGGCGTAAGGTTTTCAAAAGGAACACGAGTCTGCGCAACATAAGGATCTTCAAAATTCACAGTCTCAATGCGCAAAAGTGCAAAGAATTTTTCACCTTCCTTTGGGCTTCTTGTCTGACCGTAAATCGTATCTCCAGTTTTTAAGTTGAACAAGCGGATTTGGCTTGGCGAAATATAAATGTCATCAGGTCCGGGAAGATAAGAGTTCTGCGGACTTCTAAGAAAGCCATAACCGTCAGGAAGAATTTCCAAAGCGCCTGAAGCAAAAATAATTCCGCCGTGTTCCGTATGCGCGCGTAAAATAGAAAAAATCAAATCCTGTTTTTTCATAGGAGCCATTTCATCAGCAGAAATTCCGTACTGAACGCCGAGTTCTCTAAGTTCCGGCATACTTTTTTTTGTAAGGTCATTAATTAAAAGCCGAGGTTTTGACTCATATTCTTCTGGATTTTCAATTTTTTGGGCAGCCTGAACAGCCTCTAGCCTAGCCTGAAGATTTTTTTCATAGTTGGTATTGTTATAACGATTATTGTTGTAACGGCGGTTTCCATAGCGGTTGTTGCCATTCCATCTTCTATTGTCATAACGTTGGCGGGGCACATAATGCTCTTCATGCGCCGAATCAGAATTTGACTCTGTAGATTCATGGTGGGACTGAGTTTGCGGCTCAGATAAAGATTCAGAAGTCGCAGAATCATTTTCCTGTGGCTCAGAAGAAGATTCCTCAGAATTGTCCGGCACTACACTTTCTTGTTCAGCTGCTTTTTTTACTATCCGCCGCCTTCTTACCTTAGGAGGATTTTTTGCCTCGTCTGATTCTGTAGATTCAGGATTTTCATTTCCTTCCAACTGGCTTGCGGCTTCTTCTGTCTGAATTTCCGCTGCTTCATCTGAATTACGGCGTTTTATAATTGCCATAGATTACTCCAAAATAGGCATCCCAAAAGAAATGGCATGTCGTTTTTATATGCAAGAACTGCAATAAGTTTTATGATTTTTAATTTCAAAAAAAAGCCAGAATAAAAACTTCCAGCATATTTTATAAAAAACCCAGCACAAGGGCATTTTTTGATAAATTTTCGGAAAAATAAAAGAACTAAAATTACTAATAAAACAGTTTTATTTTAATCTTACTACTGCATTTTTGTCAATAAAAATTAATTTTTAAAACTACCTAGCTTCATTCGACTGCATAATAAGTGAATTTTTATATTCTTCCGAAGCAACAGAAAAAATATCAGAGGCAGGAATTTCATCAATCATGGAAATTTTACCTTCAAATTCCACACCGTCAGAAATACGAAGCCTTGCCGCCTTTAAATCTCCATGAACCTTGCTTCCATCGCAAAGCTCTATGCGGTCTTTTGCCTCTATATCTCCTGTTATTTTTCCTGAAACAACAATTGAATTTGCGCTCATCTTGTCAACATCGCAAACCGCAGTTTTTTCAATTTCAAGATCGCCAGATGCGTTTATTGTTCCATGAAATTTGCCAGTAATAACAAGATTGTCTGAAAATTCCAGCACACCGTCAAATTCAGTTTCCTGTCCGAATACTGTTAAATTTCCAGTGGAAAATCCTGACATCAGCACACCTCTTGAATCTTAAAAATGGAAAAGAATTTAATTCTGCTCATTGGAAACTTCGCTCACAGGCAAATCCCATAAAGCTTTTTTTAATTCCTGACCAGAACGGAAAGCGACAACATAATGAGGAGCAACAGAAAGCTGCTGTCCTGTTTTTGGATTACGGGCATTTTGCCTTCCTTTGCGAAGCCGCGCCTCAAATGTTCCAAAACCGCGCAATTCAATTGTATTACCATCTTTTAGAACCTCTTTCATCTGATCGAAAAGATTTTCCATGATGGTCTGAACTGCAAGCTTTTCGTATTTTGTATTTTGATAAACAGCTTCCAGCAAATCGTTTTTTGTAACTTTTTTTGAAGACATTCCAATACCACAAACAAAAGGATGCTGTTTTTTAACAACATCCTTCAAAGTTTATTTTGCAGCTGCAAAAGTTACATTGTAAAGAACAGCCATGCGGCTCTTTTTGCGTGCGCAAGCATTGAGTTTTATTACACCCTTGCGGTATGCATTATCAAGTTCTGAGTGAAGAACCTTTAGTTTTTCCTGAGCAAGAGGCTGATCCTTTTTAAGGATAGCTTCCATGTATTTCTTCAAGCTTGTATGTACTCTAGACTTAACTGCCTTGTTGCGCATTCTGCGAACTTCGCTCTGTGCGTGTCTTTTTTCTGCAGATGTTTTCTTTACTGACACAGGATACCTCCGAATAAATTCCTATGAAAATACCGTCTACGGCTTTGATTTTTATTTAAAATCTTTAGGTCTGCGCTCAATGCGTTTGCATTTCTGGCATTCCGCAAGATTCTTGAGTTTTCCGTTCTCAAAAAAAGTCTTCATTACAATTTCACCGCCGCAATCTGGGCAAATAAATTTCTGTGTTGCAACAGTTGTACGAGAGTTCTTACTGGCTCCGGCCATCGTCTTCCTCCATAGTAGATTTGCAGCTTTCCATAAAACCGAAAGCTTTTTAAATTTGAAAGAAACAGCGGCGATTCAAAATGGATGAACCTTAGAAACAACCACAGATTTCTTTATATGTTCTAGAAATATACACAATTTAACATTCGTGTGTCAAGAACAGAATAGCAATTCTAAGCAAAATAAAACTACAAATATCCAAATTCTCAGCATAAAATCACTGAAAAAACTCAAAATTACACAACAGAAGAAGCAACAGGAAGTTTTCTCCATTCTTCAAGCTGACTCTTTATAAGCTCTCGTGATTCCTCAAGGATTCGCTTTTCCTCTTCCTTTGTTTCAGGGAAAGGATAAACTTTTAGAACTTTTACGCGGTACGAGCCTTTGTGAAGATTCCTAAAAAGAGAATTAAGCCTTGAAATCTGCCAGCCGCCGTCAAGAGCGCAAACTGCAACAGGAAGCTTAGTGCCTTCAACGAGACGCCTGAATCCAGCCGCATAAAACTGACCTACATTTCCGTCGCGGGTTCTTGTTCCTTCTGGGAAAATTACAGGAATCTGTTTTTTTTGCAAAACACGGGAAGCAAAGCTGTCTATAGAAGACATTGCAACTGAAGGGCTTCCGTGGCGAGGAATCATGCAGTGTCCTTGGGTTTTAAGCATTTTTCCGACCATAGGAACCGAGCCAAGAGTGTCTTTTGCAACAAACCGCGTTTTTTTTCCGCCGAAGTATTTTAGATAAGCAACAATGTCAAAAAGGCTCTGGTGGTTGGAAATCACAACAAACTGTTCTGGAAGCAATTTCAAATTTTCCTTATCACCAAGAAACTGAAATTTTCTATACAATTTTAAAATTGCAAAAACAACTCTTGCACACCGGCAAGTTATGTAATCAGACCAAAAGAGAGCTGTTTTCCTGCTGAAAGGATAAACAAGGCAAAGCATAAACGCAGGAAAAGCAACCTCTCCAAGGCAAAACAAAAGTGTAATAAATCCAAGCATGGTCTGATTATAGCAAGGCTTTTTTTATTATTCAACAAGGAGCAAGTTAACGTCGTCCATTACAAGCCAAGCTCCGTTAGCACCTGACGTAGCGTCAAATTCAGCTTTTATTAGCGCGCTTACAGTTATTGACTCAGTTGAATCGTCAAGTTCAATTACAGGAAGCTCCGCCTTAAAGAATTTTTTCCAAGTATTTGGAATTGTAACATCGCAAGAGAATTCAGTTTTGGTTCCGTCTTTTTTACGGACAACAGCCTTGAAAACTGTTCCGCTAGGATTTTTTATTCCAGTTCCTTCAAAATATGCAAAGCACTTGTATTTTCCGGCTGAGAATTCTTTTACAGTCTGGGAAACCGTGAATTCAAAGTCGTCTTTTTCCCATGCTGTAAAGTAGCATACGCCTTCTTTTGCATTCTGATTGTTCTTGTCAACCTTTGGAGTTCCTTTTCCAAGCGGATTTTCAACAGTCCAGCCAGTAAGATCACCGCTCTCAAAGCTCCCGTTTACAAGGAAATTGCTTGCAGTAACATTTACAGTGCATTCAGCATTTCCGCCTTTTTTAAGCTTACCAGGAATTTTGTATTCACCAAAGTCAGGCTTTCCAGTTACGTTTTTTTCGGCAGCTGCGTCCCATTCAACAGGCTCATCCTTTACAGAGCCGTCATTGTAAACAACTTTTACGGTTTTCGGCAATTCTTCCTGTTTTCCGTAGGCGAATTCAACATGCGGATTTTCTACGCGGATTACATTCAGCTTGCCTTTTGAACCTGTGCGCGCATATTTGAACACATTAATTGAATCAAGACATTTTCCGTCAAAATCAAAGAAAGCCTGATTATCCCAAGTTCCGCCGTTTCTTGCAGATCGAACTTCCTTGTCGTATTCAGCAGCATAAGAAGAAGCCCAGCCACAGCCGTATTTTTCCCATGCTTTGAAATTTTCTTCAAGAACAGACTGGGCATTCGGAGCTTCAGGCTTATAATGGCGGACAGGAATCCATGCCGGCTCCCAATAGAACACGCCAACGCCTTTTTTTACAGAAGCAACAGCCGCAATTACGTCCCGAACCGCAACAGCCTGACCTTCAACAGAGAACGGATAGTCAAATTCCTGCTCAGAAGACATTCCGGACACAACGTTTCCGAATCCGTCGCCGTCATCATTTGTAAACGGATATGAAGTTTCCGCGACCATGACTTTTTTATTGTAAATATTTGAAAGTTTTTTCAGAGTGACAGAAAGTTTTCCAGCTTCTCCGTGCCAGAAAGGATAATATGAAGTCGCAAAAATATCGTAGTCAACATTGAATTTTTCAAGCAGCCCCGCCCTTTTTTCCAAATATCCTTCAGAAAGCGGATCTGTGTAATGAACCACAATCTGAATGTTTTTGTCGAAATTTCTTACAGCCTTGCAGCCTTCTCCTACCAAGCCCAAAACTTTGTCATCGTACATCTCGCCGCACATTCCATTGTTGATTTCGTTTCCAACCTGAACCATTGTAACTTTTACGCCGGCAGATTTAAGTTTTTCCAAACTTTCAGTTGTATATTTTGACAATGCGGCTTCTTTTTCATCAAATGTCATGTTTTTCCAGGCTTTTGGAACTGACTGTTTGTTCGGATCAGCCCAGAAATCCGAGTAATGGAAATCAATCAAAACGCCAAGACCTGCATCAGTGGCTCTTTTTCCGATTTTCACAGCAGTTTCAATATCGTTGTTTCCGCCGCCGTAGCCGTTTCCGTTAGCATCAAAAGGATTATTCCATACACGGATTCTAACGCAATTCGCGCCGCCCATTTTTAGAAGCTCAAGCAAATCAGCCTTTTTTCCGTTCGCATCATAAAAAGCACATCCGGCATTTTCCACGGAAATCATGGACGAAACATCAACTCCCATAATAAAATCATCAGCAATATTTTCAACAGGAAGAACTGTTATATTTGCTGAACCTGTTTTTTTTGTAGAAATTCCACAGGCCGCAAGCGAAAGAACTGAAGCACAAGCAACTGCCGCTCCAATGCATTTTCTAAAAAACTTCATAAAACCTCCAATTTTTTATACAAGTTATCAACACGAGTTGACTTTATTATATATCACCTTTTTTCAGAAAGCAAACATTTTCTTTTATTTAAAACAAAAAAAAAGCGGAAAATCCACAAATGGGACTTCCGCCTTTATTTTACTTGAAAAGCAAATTATCTTTTTCTTACAAATGCGTCCTTGAATCCTGCATTCTTGAACTTTGCAAGAACCGCGCCGTATTCGTCCACAGAAAGAGGTCCGACAAGAACACGGTAATTTTTTCCAGCAGGAATGAGCGAAACAGGATATTTTGAATACTTAACAAGAATATTCTCAATATTCTTAATGTTTCCCATTGTTGCAATCTGAATATAGTAGCAGTTGCTTGCAAGGGCGCTTTCAGAAGAAACCACATAATCCTGAATACTTACAGGATATTCAGTCTGCAAAGGTTCTGGCTCACTCTTTTTTTCCTCTGGAACAGATTCAACTGGAACAATTTCAATTGGCTCGTTTTCTATAGAAGCATCTACAGGAGGCTCAGGAGATTCCGGCTCGGAAGGAACAAGAACAATCGGAGCATAATCACTGCTTTCGCTTTCTCCGCTAGACTGAGCTTCCGGCTCTGCATTTGGTTCTGCAACAACTTCCTCTGGCTCTGAAACTTCTTCCATCTGATTTTCTTCCGCAGCGGAATCCTCTTCAATCGGAGATGGCTCTTCTACAGTTACAGATTCCTCTTCGGTTTCATCTTCGGTAGGAGTTTCCGGCTCTTCTTCCTGCGGCTCTTCCACAATAACAAGCTCCGCATTTTCTTCTTCCGGTAAATCTTCCGTTTCTTCTTCGATTGGATCCAGCTCTTCAACTGTTACAGCTTCCACTTCGCTTTCTTCCGCTGGGGATGGCTGTTCAACAGCTTCTTTTGATTCAAGGAATCCGTCTTCTACGCTTTCATAGTCCTCGTAAGGCTCTTCTGGAACTTCGCATTCTTCTGTTGGAGCAGGAGCTTCAACAATTACAGGCTCCGTTTCTTCTTCAACTGGCTCAGCAGAAAGCTTTTCCTCATCTGAAAAATCAGTTTCATCTTCGGAATCGATTTCATCCACCGGAGTTTCAGCCTCATCTTCTACAGCCGCAACCTCCGCATTTTCTTCCTCGGCGTTGTCTTCCGTGTCCGCAATCAAAGGAACTCCGGCAACCGCAACAGGAGCAGCAGGTTCCACGGAAACAGCAGCATTTTCAGCAGGCTGACTAGCGGCTTCTGGCCCGGCTTGAACAGCAGGCTCGGCTGAAACATCTGATACTGGCTCTTCTTTTGCAGCTGGCAAAGTTTTTTCATCAAGAACCGCGTTTCCTGAAACTGTCTCGTCAAAATATCCTGAGCGCGGGGCAAGTTTTACCTTTACGCCTGAGTTCCGTTCTATTCCAAGGCTTTTTGCGGATTCTTCCGAAATGAGAATGGCAATTCCGCCCGAAGCGTCCAAAGTGCCAAGGTTCAAAATCTGCAAAGTGATTCCAGTGTTCGGATTTGTAATTGAAACACTGTCTCCCGGAAGATAACCGGCAGCCTTTCCGAAATATCCGGCCGGAAGCTCATCCTTGCCGGCAACCTCAATAACGCCTTCAACCGACGCGCTTGAGTCGGCAAAAATAAAAACGGAAATCAACAAAAATAAAATTCCAGATAAAAACTTTTTCATACGTCCCCTACCTACGGATGATTTTATATATATCGTCTGCTATTCCAAAAGCAAAATCGGAAAGTCCCTTGCGCTTGTCCTCGAACTGGCTTGAAGCAGGAGGAATTTTTTTTCCGCTGCCAAGAACCGCTCCCGAGCCGACATTCAGAACTTTATATGAAAGACTTGAAAGATTCGCAAGAAGATCTGCGTCGGGATTTGTTGAATTTGAAGAGCTGAAATCTGCTGTAAGCTCCACAAAATAATCAACGCCGCCTTCCCAAGCCTCCTGTCTGGATTTTTCAAAAAAAGAAGCGTCATTTTCCACACTGTCAGAAGCAATGGCCGGTGAATTTGAAATTATGATTCCCTTTCCAAAGAAAAAGTCGAACAAGCCTTCCTCAATAACGTAGGAAGAGCTTCTAATTTCCGAATCCCCGTGCTGGACAATCTGAAAAGCGACAGAAACTGCATTGGCACAGAAAACCGCGCAGCCCATGATGAACAGCAGAGCCAGCCTCTTGAATCTCATAGGAAAACCTCTTTTTTCTAACTAAAAAGCGCAAACGGCACTCTCAATTATTCATCGGCTTTTTTAGGCCTGAGTTTAGGTATTTTTAAGGCTGAAAAGATTTTGCAGGCAAGAATGAAAGGAAAAACAAAAGGAAAAGATGATTTTATGCAGAAAAAAAGAATTTTATGCAAGAAAATGAATAAAAACTCTGGAATATTGAATATTCCCGAAGAATTCGCCATATTCCTCAGGAATATTTCAATTTCCAGAAAGCAACTGTCATTGCCTGGGGAACATCCGGCAATCTCTTGGAAAAACTAGCTTTCAAGACGCTTTTTGCAGATAAAGTAGGCAGGAATAAGAAAACTGTCTGCAAGAATCCAGGCGGCAGGAGAAGCAAAGCAGGCGGCGGTGTAGCCGAACACAGGCACAAAAACAAGCCCGAACACACCACGCCCGACAAGTTCAAAAAGCCCTGCAAAGACCGCAAGCTGGCTGAATCCCATTCCCTGAATCATAAAGCGCACAATATTCACCAGGGCAAGCGGAAAGTAAAACGAGCTGTTAACCACAAGGAATTTGTAGATATTGCCAAGGATTTCCTCATTGCCTGAATCAATGAACAGAAGCCCCAAATTCCGCCCGAAAACAAGCATAATTACAAATGCAAGAAACGCATAGGCAAGCCCAAGGAACGAGCAGCTGAATATACCGGGATTAAGACGAGAAAACTTGTGCGCGCCGGTGTTCTGCCCGCCATAAGTCGCCATAGTTGTTCCCATGGCATCGAACGGACAGCAGAAGAACATCGTAATCTTGCTTGCCGCAGCTACAGAAGCAACCGCCACAGAGCCAAGGCTGTTTACGGCAGTCTGAAGAACAACGCTTCCAATCGCGGTAATAGAATACTGCAATCCCATAGGAAGCCCCATGGAAAGCAGAACTTGCACATGATGGCTGTTTATCTTCCAGTCTTCCTTGAAAAGATGAAGAATCGGATAGTTTTTTAGAATATAAAACAGGCAGGCAACACTTGAGACCGCCTGGGAAATAACAGTCGCAAGGGCAGCTCCTTCCACTCCGGAATTCAGCGCGAGGATAAAAAACAAGTCCAGGGCAATATTCAGTACGGAAGAAACAACAAGAAAAATAAGAGGAGTCTTGCTGTCTCCAAGAGAGCGGATTACAGCGGCAAGCAGATTGTAAGCAAGTGAAGCAGGAATTCCGGCAAGAATTATAACAAGATAGCCGTAAGAGCCGTTAAAGATGTCTGATGGGGTTTTCATAAGGACAAGAAGAGGCTTGCAGAAAACAACCGTAACAGTCGTAACAAGAACAGCAATTACAGCGGTCAGCTTGACTCCGCCAGCGATAAACTTGCGCATGGAATCATAGTCCTTTGCCCCGAATTTCTGCGAAACCGGAATAGCAAAGCCGTTGCAGATTCCCATGCAGCCTCCGATAATCAGAAAGCAGACCGCTCCCGTAGAGCCAACCGAAGCCAGTGCGGAAACTCCAAGGAATTTGCCCACAATCACCGTGTCCGCAAGATTGTAGAACTGCTGGAACAAATATCCAAAGAAAACTGGAACCGAAAATCCTAAAATCAGCCGCATAGGGCTTCCTGTTGTCAAATCCTTTGTCATTTGAAATAGATATATGAATTTTCAAAACTTTTGTCAAATGAAAAATGCATCATTCTGTGCAACTTGTTGAGCAAAAAAAAATCCCCAGGCAGGACAATACCTAGGGCTGAATAAAAAATATTATAAATTATTTATACTGAAAAAAGTAAAAATTAAGACATTTTTAATGAGTTATCAACACAAACACTACTCGCAGATGAACGTATGACCCTGCACTTTCTTAACAAACTCGTAGTCGATTGTGCGACGCAAGCCTTCCTCAAGCTCAACAGGAGCAACAAAGCCTGTCTCTGGAACTCTTGACGACTTGAAGTAAGTATTCGTGCAAACAAGTTTGCTTACAGAACTTTTTTACGCGGATTGAGTTGAAAATTTCTACTTCAAAAATTTCAGAAATCCTCTTACAGCATAATGCATAAAATATTCTATAGATTTTCTAAATGGCAATTTTTGTTCTTTTCGTAATATATTCCAATGCCACTGCATTGTTTTTAATTTGTTTGCAGAAACTGATTTTTTTTGAATTCTATAAAATGCCTCGTATGTATTTGTATTTATAGCATAAGAGCCTTGAACCAAGATCCGCTTCTAAAAAAGGCTGTCTTTAACTATGCACAACAAGCTTCTGCGTTTATTTTGCAGGCTGCTTCTGAACTTCTTCGTAGCAAAGTCCCACAACACGCACGCCGTTCATAAAATCAATCTGTATATTCAAACGTTTGTTGCGTCGGTTCACGGCTATCACATTTCCGGAAAAATCTTTGAACGGCCCGTCCGTTATAATAACCCTGTCTCCCGCATCAAACTTAACAGGAACAATTCCCACAGTGCTTCAAAACCTCAGTATAGAGCTCACAATCTCCAAGTCGCCCTTTACAAGAGGACTGACAGAACTATTTGAGGGTAAAAAACGTAAAAAATATTTTTCCCCAGAAAGAACATAAAGCTTTGATGCTTCACATTCTTCCGTTTCAAGAAAAACATATCCGGGAAAAAAAGCATCAAAATATTCTTTCCCGTTTTTAAGCCTCATCCGCTTGCGCAGAATATGGATAAATCCTTGAAAAGCGCAATTATTTCCATTAACCAGCGGAAGAACGTTTTCCTTGAATTTTTCCTCCAGTCCGGTCTTTACCGATATGCAATAAAGGCTCATGACACAGAAAATTCCTCATAAGCATTCTGTCTTGCAAGTTCACATTCAAATCTTGCGTTTCTGTCTGCCGCAAAAACATCAAACAGCTCCTCTTCTTTTTTTAATGATTTGATAAAAGAAGCCGTGTAAAAGCCACTCCCACATTCCAAAAGCAAAGGTTTCTCGCCAGTCTTGCGTCCACAGAAGAAAGCAGTGCCGTTTGTTTTTTCAAGCACATCTTCACATAAAAATCTGCCGGCCGCAATGTTACGCAAAGCATCATTTTCACCATCTGAATCCTGCACAAAAAATTCTTCCTGCACAGTATCTTTGTAATCCTCCAAAACCAAGCTTCCACAAGAATCAAAAAAAACTGCCGTATGAAGTGCGTTTTCTTCTATATATTGCAGTTTTATTTCATCCCCGCAAAAGGTGAAACCGTTTTCAGTACGGACATCATCTTTGTTTCCGCAGAAATAAAAAACAAGGCTCCTCAGCTTAACGTCTGAAACACGGCGCAAAAGGAATTTCAAGGAATCCAGATCAATTCCTTCTGGAATAATCATGATTTCCGATTCCGTCCAAGAGCCTCCTTTCAGGCTCAAGAGAAACTTATAGAAATCAGCGAGCGATTTTTGAATGTATCCCGATTTTTCTGAAACTCCAACAATAACGGCACAGCGCGTCAAATTCCACTTCCTTAAAAACAGACTGTCTAAGCTCTTTCAAAAATTACGCAGACAAAAAGCTAAACTACTTATATTCGTAGTTAAAAGACATATTACTACGGATTCAAGTAGTAAAATTCCGCTTATAATTGAAGAATGGCATTTTGGGACAATGTTGAAAGCGCAAAACACATCCTACCGCTGGATTGCAAAAAAAATGGAAGTTTCAGAGACAACTGTTTCCAGCATGAGAAAAACAGGGACAGAACCAAGAGCATCAGACGTATTTAAAATCGCCTCAGCATTAGGAACGACAGTTGAATACCTGTGCAACGGAGAAAGCGACTATTATCAAAGCCGTTACATAAACCTAAAGAATGCCATAAAAGAAATTCTTTAGAAGTATTGATTTTATTCATCAGCAAGCCTAAAAAGCCCCACAACTCTCTCTTACGATAAAAAACTCTTCAAAACCGTGCATTTTTTGTATTTTTTCGGCAATAAGTATTT
>OIZO01000383.1_pt1 | contig 31550 bp, 34 predicted proteins | sample 1588551 | NCBI WGS metagenome assembly OIZO01 (sample SAMN03283271) | human gut metagenome | biome: human-associated habitat; material: feces | host: Homo sapiens | place: Peru | collected 2012 | reverse complement strand
CTGCTCCATCCATGCGAAGCTGCCTGCTCCTGTGAAAATTGTAAAGCATTGGCTTCTGTGTATCCGCCTCTTTGCAACGCCCATCCTATGTATCCGTTTCCATAGTTATATCCCTGCCATGCAAGTTTTAACTTGTCCATATCCTGTGGGCTGCTGCATCCTGCCTGACTGATACAGTCTGCAAAGGTCTGTACTCCCACCTCTATCGAATAATTCGAGTCGGTAATAGAACCGGGGCTGTATGAAAACCTTGTATTGTACAGACTTTCCGAACACTGCATCGGGTCTGTTCCTCTTCCCCCGGATTCCTGCATCATAATCGCCTGTATCGCAGACACATATTCCGGAATGCCATATTGGGATGCGTACTGCTGTATCACCGAAGTATAAGCCAGCACCTCATCACTTAGAGATTCGGAGCTTTCCGAACTACTGCTGAAGGCTGCTCCTGCAATGATTCCTGCAATCAGAATAAATACCAGAAGAAATGCACCACCTCCGGCAGCAATCCATTTTCCCATTTTTTCAAGAGCTACTACCCCTTTTTGAATCGCTGCTGTAATCCCCTGTACGGATAACTTTGAACCTTTTCCTGTTACCTGAAGGACTGCTTTTCCACTTTCTGCCGATGCCTGTGCTGATTTTCTTGCCATCTGGACTGCTCTTGTTTTCTGCATCGCCTGAAGGCTTTTTTCCATCTGCTGTTTCTGCATGGATGCCTGTGTCTTTATTTTCTCCTGAGACAGACCGGATACTTTTACCACTCTCGGTGCTGCTTTTACCTGGCGTTTACCATTCTCCTTGGCAAGTGCCGCCTGCTCCGGTTTCACCTTGATCCGTGTTTTTCCGCTTTCTATGCCCTGCCTCATTGCTTCTTCAGTGGCTTTTGCTTCTTCCTGTCTGCTTTTTCTTTCTTTTATCTTCCTGTAGGTCACTCCGGCAAGTTTTTTTCCACCTCGATATGTGGTTTTTCCTATGGTTCTTCCCGCTACACTCGCCGCCCTGTACTGTACGGATTCTATTTTTTCAGTTCCATATTGTGTTGGGGAGTCTGACTGACCACTGCTTTTTTCATGTAGTTCCCTTGGCTTTTCTTTTGCTTCCAAAACCGCTGAGCGAACCAGTTCTTTCGGAAGCCGGGCAGCCGGATTTCGAATCTTCGGATTCTTATCCATTACCCGTTCCTTGATATCTCTCATCCGGTCACCCTCTTTCCGTATCTCTTATCTCATCGGGCAACATCCCGATGTTTCTTTTTTTCCTGCTGTTTCTGCAACTGCTCCAACTGTCTGATTGCTTCATTTACCAGTGGATGCTCGTTGTAATATGGCACAAGTTCCAAATCCCCCCTGTCTTTTGATGACAACGGTAATGGATATTCCATGTCTGAATAAATTGATTCTGGATCATGGATAGAAAACTCAATAGCCGGACACATATTGGCAGATGTTCTACAATACTTCTGGTACTTTTTATATGCCTCTTCCAGCGTTCTGCATTTTGTATATTCTCCTAAATCATGGAACTCACCGCACTCTGCAGCATAAAAAGTTATCGTTACTTCTTCTTTTTTCTTCATTATGATTCTCCCGGTTTTGTTGTCATTAGTTTATAAAGGTCTGTATTCTTTGGGAATGTATTCTCAAATGGCACGATATTCCCAGAGCAACGGATCAGACCACTGCCGACCGATACATTTGTAATATAGGACAGTTGGTTTTCGGAAATATTCAAAAGAGTTGCCAGTTCTTCCCTGTCTGTACTTGCCTGATTCAAAAGAATCAAAAACTCACTGTTTGCCAACATCAGTCTTGCAGTGTCCGATTTCAGAAGTTCCTCAACATTTTGGGTTAAACCTGTCACGAATCCATTGTATTTTCTGATTCTCTTGTACAGTCGGTAGAAGAAATTTGCACTGTATTCATAGCGAAATAACAAATAAAACTCATCGGCAAATATCCATGTAGTTTTTCCTTCTTTCCAGTTCTGAATTACCCTGTTGAAAATACTGTCTAAGGTAACCAGCATTCCCAGTGGCATCAGCTGTTCCCCCAGTTCCCGGATATCATAATCCATGATCCTGTTCTTCTTATTCACATTGGTCGGCTGTGCAAAGGTGTTCAGGCTTCCATTGATAAAAAGTTCGGATGATAATGCCAGTCCTCTTGCCTCTTCTTCCGGCTGTAACATCAGCTGTCGGTACATATCTTTCAATGTCGGAACTTCTCCGGTATAACCACTTCGGATATAATCCCGGTACACATCTGCAGCACAGCGATCCAGGATTGACTTTTCTTTTGCTGACAGATTTCCTGCTCCAACCAACTGTTCGAACACAGACAGGATAAACTCCGATTTTTCAATCAGTGGATTCTTTTCATTGCCGTAGGCTGCGTCCATATCCATTGCATTCAGGTGATTGTCTGATGTCGCAGATACTTTTACAACCTGTCCACCAAGAGCCTCTACTAATTTCGTGAATTCGGACTCCGGATCAAGAATCAGGATATCGTCATCGGTACTCAATGCCAGATGCACAATCTCTTCTTTTGCCGAAAAGCTCTTTCCTGATCCACTGACGCCCAACCGGAAACTGTTTCCATTCATCAGTTTCTTCCGGTCGGCTACCAGAAGGTTCTTGCTGACTGCATTCTGCCCGTAATAGATACCGCCCGGCTGCAGGATTTCCTGCGTATGGAATGGGATTAAGACAGCCGTTGATTCCGTTGTCAGTGTACGCAGGGCATTGATCTTACGCAGTCCGTAAGGAAGCACTGTATTGAGTCCGTCCACTTGCTGCCACTTTAATGTTGCCATCTGGCACAGATGCTTTCTTGCTATCGACAATAATAATTCCGTATCGGAATCCAACTGTTTTTTACTGTCTGCCAGATGTACCATTGTCAGAATCCCGAACATCATACGCTGGTCTCTGGTTATCAGATCATCGAGCATTTCCTTGGTCTCTTTTCTCTGAAGTTCCATATCGTATGGTACGATTGCCGAGAAGTTGTTGTTGGCATTCTGCCTTCTCTGCCAGTTGGTCACATTGGTTTCCACACCAAGCAGTCGGTTCTGGATTTCCCTTACCGCTTCATCCGTAGGGACTGGCAGGATGTCAATCGACACCATCAGATTCCGGCTGAAGTCACACAGTTCTGAAATCATGTCATCTTTGACATAACTTGCATAATCCTGCATATACAGGACCCTTCCGTACCTGTCACCGATTTTAAAATGGTCACGTTCAAATTCCATAGAATCCGGACACATCCAGTCTTTGAAGCTTGTCCCCTTCTTGGCAAATTGTTTCAAATCAAATGGGAATGCCTGTGGAACATCTCCCTTGAAAAAATCCCTGAAAATCTGGAGCCGGCTCTCTGCGTCCAGTCCTTCTGCTGTGGACGATAACTTTGCCAGATGTGTTACGATGTCTGTTCCGATACGTGCAAAATAGGTTCTTGCATCATCAATCGATCTTTTATGTACACTGACGGTCAGATACCGTTCCTGATAGATGCTGTTGTTTGTTCCTGTAATCTTAGACAGGAGCATTTCGTTGTATTCTTCCCTATAGTGGTCCAGTCCATCTTCCTTCATTGGAAGCAGAATAGACTTTTCGAATTCTTCTTTATTGATTCTCCGGTTATTGATGGTAATTTTGGCAGAAATTCCGGAATCCAGTGAATTTAAGAGTTCAGAATAATCCAGAAACATTTCTGTCTTATTGTCCTTACTCGCAATATAATAGTTGATATCTGTAAAACGATATGTTTTTGAGAATTTCGTTCCCTGTTGAAAAATTCCATCCGCCCAGATTCGCTGGATGGGAATTGCCTGTTGAACGGATTTCGGAACTTTGAAGCGTTCCTTATCCATCCGAAGTGCCTGACTTAAGGTTTTAATCAAAGGCATCACTCCTTCCCTTGCGTTTCTTTCTCTGTTTTGCTTCTGCTTTTTGCTCCCGCTCTTTTATGATTTCCGCTCCATCCTTTTGATTCTTTTCTCCCAGCGAGATGGTCTCCTGCATGCAGGAGTAGTAGATATCTTCCGACTGAAACACCAGTTTCTTCGGATACAGCAATTCGGATTTGATCACTGCCCATAAAAACTGTTCGGCTGTCATACCATGATATTTGAAGAAGCCGCAGGCAGCAAATGGAGCAGCACCAAGCACGCACAGCCATCCGGTTATTTCCTGTCCGGTAATATCACGCATTCCAAAGTAAATTCCGATTGCTGTAAGAATCGCAAGAACAGAACACACACATTGTCTCAGGTCCAGTCCCATAAACATGGATTCCTGATAGTCCCTGATTTCTTTGTTCATCTTTACTTCCATAAATTATCGTTCCTCTCCCCTGTTTTGTTTCTTCGTTTTCTGTGGTTTTTCTTTCGGTACTTCTATCCCGGCAAATCTACAATGTTCTGCAACGCCTTCCGGATCAAATTCCGCAAGTCTTGCTAGATCAAACGCTACCTTCTGATAGGTTGCATATCCTGATCTTCCTGTTTCATTCAACACTTTTCCAAGTTTATGTTCCTTGATAAAATGAAGCATATCCTTGGTAAAATCTCCTGTTATAAAAGCCTCATTTGGTTCTAAGAACTGATAGGGCAGATTAATGGTTACATCTCCAAAATCTTCCCATTCTCTCCCTTCCTTATGGCAGAGTCCTACATATAAATTTCCATTGTTCAGATAAGAGCTCACTCGTATCGCTACTGTCTCACGCCCAAATTCCCAGTTATATCTTAATGTTTTCTTTGTATCCATATTTTTAACCTCCAAGTCCCATCATTTCTCTGACAATACGGTCAGATGCCTTAATTGCTCCAACCAGCACCAGTAAATTGAATACCAGCTCTCCTACATAGTTCCACACGATTGTAACTGCACTCAGCTCCGTATCTCCGACAGCCGGAGGGCTTGCCGCATAAGCAGAAAAGATAATACATGCCAGTGCTATAATTGCCCCTTCCAGACACACGCCTATATAAGAACGGATAAAGTTCTTTCCGATGGACTGCGTGGGTTCTCCTGCAAATGAGGAAATCGGAATCGGGGCGATTGCCGTATACATATAGATTTTGAACATTCTGCCATACACTGTCAGGATCATTACAAATGACAATACAGTGATCAGCAGACTGCCAAGCAGTGTGACAATCCACAACGGAATGGATTCCAGCATTCCCACGCTCTCAATCTTATCTACAATCTCCGTTGGCAGTTCTGTCACGCTTCCTGCCATACTGGAGCCACTCATTACGGTTGTCACGATTCCCTGCACAATAGAAAACAGTGCCTGCATAAGTTCCATTCCGTATGTGATTGCTCCCTGAGCAAGTGCAAACCGGATAAATGCTTTTAGCACATGTTCCGGCTTTTTCATATCTGTAAAACTGCCACACGTTTTTATGATTCCGGCTGCAAAAAATAACACCAGTAAGCCATAGGCAATGGCTGTCAGTGCATCATTGATATTGGTCATAATCTGCCAGATGCCGCCACCTTTAAAAGTTGCCGGATTTTCCGTCAGCAGTGTCCACAGCTCTGCCATCTTTTCACTCCATGTGGATAGTGCTGAGTTTAGATTCTGTACAATCCAGTTATCACTCAAAAACTCTCACCTCCCTGAACATATTTTTGAATACAGGAGTACCTTCCGGCACTCCTGCTGTTTCCTGATATATTTTTTCAAAGAGGCTTACGCCATAATCAAATCCAGGATTTCTTTGGCAAACGTAATAATTACCCCTCCGGCCAGTGTCAGAAATCCATTTGCCCTCTGGCTTGGATCATGGCTTTTTAAAGACAGGCCAACCTGTACAACACCAAATCCAAGCAAAATTAAACCGATTGCACGAATCAGGGAAAAAATAAAAGTAGACAGGTTATTGATAACGGATAACGGATCACCGGCTGCGAATGCGGTCGTTGCTCCAACCGTTACGGTCAGTACCAGTGCCATATAAAGGCTCATCCACTTTTTCTGTTTTCTCCCCATCGGCATCGGGGTTGTCATTTTTTCAGTTGTATTCTTTTTTGTTCTATTCTTTTCTCCTGTGAGAAGTTTCTTCAATACACATCACTCCAATCCATCAAAAAAACTGCTATTCACCAAGGATGTCCTCGGTAGACAGCAGTTCGTAGTCGTCTAATCTGTTAATGTCAATCTTTAGGTCGTCGTGAGCCAGTGGTGTTTTCGCATAATCATAAGGTGATGCACCACCGTCCTCTGTGTATCTGAAATTCACATGCTTTTTTAAATCATATTTATCGTCCATGATCGGACGCTCCCCACGAATAAACAAAATCGCTTTGCGGTTATCTAAAAGCCGTATTTCATCCGGTGTTAAAAGTTCCCTTCCTGTCTGCTGATAATTCACCGAATAGCTGCCGCTACGCCCTTTTGTCTGTCCGTAGGTATTGGTATCCAATGTCTCTTTTCCCAATAATTCCGAGACATACTTATGTCCTTCTTTTTCATTTCCACCCAAATATAAAAATTCATCGCAGTTACCGATAAGGCTCTCATACGAGTCTTTAAACAAGGCTTTCATCTGTGCAATATTCTGGATGATGATACTGCAGGAAATCCCTCTGGAACGCATGGTTGCCAGAATCTTGTCAAAATCATCCGGCAAGGCTACGTTTGGCCATTCATCCATGATGCAGTGTACCGGAATCGGAAGCCTTCCTCCGTACTTCCGGTCTGCCACATAATACAGTGTCTGAAACAGATTGCTGTAAATCATGCCGACCAGATAATTCATACTGGTGTCCGCATCCGGAATGCAGCAAAACAGTGCTACTTTTTTCTCCCCGATACTGTATAAGTCCAGTTCATCCGTACAGGTCAGGTTGGCGATCTGTTTCAGGTTAAAAGCTGCCAGACGGACACCAACCGAGATTAAAATCGACTTTGCAGTCTTTCCGGCCGCCTGCTTATAAATGGCATACTGCTTGACCGCAATACTCTCTGGGTCCCGCATTTCCAGTCTTTCAAACAAAATGTCCAATGGTGACTGGTAATCCTCATCATCTTCTTTGACCTGTGCGCTTCCAAGCATTTCCATAATCATCGGGAAGTTCTGTTCTTCCGGTGGAGCTTCATGCAGTAAATACAGCATAAGTGCCTGTAAAAGTGCAGTCTCGGACTTCTCCCAGAACGGGTCTGAACTCTGCGCTCCCTTCGGTGTTGTGTTGCGGATCAGGTTATTGATCAGCTTTAGTACATCCTTATCATCCCGGACATACGCAAACGGGTTATAACACCAGGAAGTCTCCGGATTGATTAAATCGAAAACCCGGACTTCGTATCCATTCCGTTCCAGAACACCTCCGGTTTTACGCAAAAGTTCTGCCTTGGGATCAGTAATCACCATCGAACAGTTGCACTGCATGATGTTTGGGATTGCATACGTCCGGCTCTTTCCTGCTCCTGAACCTCCGACTACCAGCACATTTAGATTTCGTTTGTGCTTATAACCGTCCAGTCCCATGCGGAAATGCTGTGTTAAAAGCAGATTCTGCGTGTACTGCTTTTCGCAGTAACGTCTGCAGATTTCGGACACGTTGCCCCATTTTGCGGAACCATGTTCCACGCCTCTTCTATAATTTCTTTTTTGGGATTCATAAATACCAATGCCTAAGAAATAGGCTGCTGTGAATATCAGAATACATTTGAACGTATACGGTGTATACGTGATAAAAAACGGCTGTTCGAGTTTTTCGTTCAGCGTTTCTAAGATTTGAATAAAATTCTTATCCGGTGCAATGGCACAAGCGGTTATCGCTGCCGCCCACCAGACAAATGGCAGAAAGACAAGATACAGAACCCAGTCCTGCTTTTTTGTACTTATCTCTGCAAGTCAGATTCTCTTTTCTTGCGTGGCTTTTCTTCTGGATGTCCCTGTCCTTCTTTCTTATGAAAGGAATCCACTCCCGGTATCAGTGAGAGACTTCTGCCGTTGTCCCACTTAACACCAAGCTGGCCTGCATCATCCACATACTGCACAGTTCCTTCCAGTCCCTGCGGCATACCCGCTTCTCCATCCATCGAATTCAGACAGATTCTTGTTCCTGCCGGATACTGTTTTCTAAGTCTTGCCACTTTTTCTCTTGAATAAATGACCAATCAACCACTCCTTTCTCTACCAGAACATGTGTCTGCTAGTATTCGGTTTTGCAACCTGAATAATAACTTTGTCTATTCCATCACTGTATCTTCCGGCTGCAAGATATTTACTTCTGAGTCTGTTCAGTGCCTTACGGATCTGCCTTTGTTCCCCAGCTGTAATCTGCAGTCGTTTCTGAGTGAGGTCGTATTCACTTACTTTTTTCAGAAGAGCTTTCGTTTCTTCCAAACATTCGTCCTGCTCATTCTGTGCCTGCAGCTCATCATTCAGTGCCACCACGAACATATTTTTCATAATGTTATCCATCTTCAAATAGTATTTTGTCATCTGGCTGACCTCCTTTTTTTGTTACACCAACCATATCACAAGACCTCCGTAATAGCTACTCCAACCGTCCAACTTTTTCACTTTTATCGTTCCGGCTGGCTCTTTGCTTTTTTCTCTTTTCCGGATGCTTTTTCATCCTTGGTTTCCGGTGTTTTTACAGGGTCTCCGATTGCAAACTCATCGGTTACATACTCCTGTTCCTTTGCACCAAAATTCCGTTCGATATGGTTTCGGATACTGTAGGAAGCCTGACGGACATCATTTAAAAAGTCTCTCAGTTCCTGCGGATCTTTCTTTCCGCATTCATTCCTCTGTGCAATATACTCCAGATTGAATCCGGTGACATCCACACCATAACGTTTTGCAATCACATAGGCAGCACAATAAGCCTGTGCGCTGACTTTCTGTCGGCTGTAGGTTCCGGTATGCTGGTCCAGTGCTGCACACGCCAGTTCTCTGTTCAGTGCATGGAATGTCGTTACTTCACTCATTCCGTTGCGGATATAGATGGTACGATATCTTGGATTGTACTGGGCCTGCACTTTGTCTGGCAGATTATCCTCAATCTGCACACGTACCGACTGGTCTTTTAAGACAGCTCCTACCAGTTCTGTCAGGCTTCGCTGAGGGCGTTCTTCCAATGGCTTCCCTGTCATCTGGCTGATGTCAAATCCTTTTCCGATCGTATACCCTCTCCGCATTTCTCCATCTTTTTCATATTCAGTGGAAATCATATAAGTAATGCCATGCTCCCCTGCTTTTACTGAACGGTGTTCTTCTCTCCAGCGTTCATAAGACCTTACCACCTTAAAATCCGGATGCTGTCCGTAGATCAAAAGCAGATTCGGAGTTCTCTGTGTATTACACTCTGCCATAAAATCCAGAAAGCCTTTCAGTTTTTCTCCATCCTGAAAAACTCCCTGTGCCTGTGAATCTACTTCAGCCCATACCTCTTCTCTTTCCTGCTGCTTCTTGGCTGCATATTCTTCCTTGGTCAACTTCTGTTCTGGAACTTGCTCTTCCGTTCCACCTGAAATCATATCTGTTAAATCCATATACATTACCTGCCTTTCGTTTTCATATTCTTACGTTTCTTCCGGCTCTCTCTGGCATTTTTCCGTCTGTCCGGCCTCTTACGTTTCTCTTCCTGTTCCTTGCGGATATCTCCGAGTTCTTTCCGCACAGATGGTTTTTCATTCTTTTCTTTCCAGCTAGTTTCCCGATCGGAAGAAGTATTTCTGTTGCGCGAGAAAGGTTCGGATGGATTCTTTTCTTCCCCCTCCTGCGCCTGTGTAAAATTTCCTTCCGGGAAAGCCTCATCCCCGATCTGGAACATTTCTTCCGCATCGTCCAGTTCAAATTCTATCTTGCCTTCCGGCAGGACAACGGTCTCTGTCCGTACATTCTCCCTTGATTCTTTTTCCATCTGGTTTTCTGTCTTTTCCGGTGCAGTCTCTTTTTCCACTGCTTCTGTAACCATAGAACCTGATTCTGCTTTTACAAAATCCAGATTCATCCGGTCTAATACCCGGTTCATCTTCGCGGCATCATCTGCAAATACCATGACCTCTGTCTGGTCCGGATTCACCTTATCTTTGATGACTACATATAAGATACCTCTCGCCTTGGCTTCTTTTGCAAATTCTTTCAGACGGTCACCCGGAACAGTAAAAAATTTCATCGGGCGCTGTTCCTTTAACATTCTGGTAAGTCTTGTTTTCCCTCTTGTCTTTTTCTGATCTTTCAGGGCGGCTGCAATAAAGATTGCCACGTGCTTTGCCACATTTCCGGTAATCTTCAAAGAGTATTCCATTCCTTCCAGACTGTACCGCACCACCTGATCAGCCGGTTCTGCTCCATAATTCATACTTATCTCACCTCCTGACTCTTCTGCATTTTTTCTTTATCTTCCACACATTTTTCATCCTGACTCTGTTCTTCTACTTTCTGAAGTTTCGCTTCGATTTCCAAGGAATGTTTCTCAATCTGAACGGTCATACGAACTTCCTTACGGAGTCGCTTCAATTCCTCATTGATTTCGGACAATCGTTCTTCCCCAGTCTCCCTGCCCCCATTCCGATACAATCTTCTGCGTTCTTTCATAAGTTCCGCAATCTGCTTTTGCAATGGCTCTCGGTATGCGGCAAGCTGCTCTCTGGTTATGATGTTATGTTTCATTAGAAATTCAATCTGTTCAATCCTGCGGTCCAGTTTCCGGATATCCTCTCTGACAGCGTATGGACTCCTTTTCGGTCTTTTTGGCAGTACCCCCATTTGATATAAATAGGAATAATACAATGCCTGAATCCCGGTCAGTTTCTTTTTGGGATGAATCTGTACTGCCTTTTGATAGACTCGTTTCACTTTTGGCTGTAGTATCTGCCCACGTATTTCCTCTTCGGAATAGTTTTTTCCAAGAGAACGCAGACGGATATACCGCTCCATTCCCGGAGCATTTAAAGAAATGTATTTCCTGTTCAGTTTCCATGTATAACCCCGCTTTTCCATCTCTTTTAGGAATTGTGACCAGGAGTAGCTTTCCTGTACCGATTCCCTGATATCCAAACGGATCGCCGTTCTCCATGTCGGTTTTCCTTCCTGTTCTGCTTTCCACTGTACATAAGGGATTGATTTTTTCTGATTGGATTCAATGATAGACAGACCATATTTTCTGCACAGGTCATCGGAAATCTTGCGGATCTCCGTATAATAACTCTTGGCATTACTATGGTACTTATGTCCGTCCACCATGCTTACAGAATTCCAGACAATGTGGTTATGATAATGTCTGGTATTCAGATGCGTTGTGATAACAACTTCATACTGTCCTTTTAAGAGCCGGTCTGCCAGTTCCTGCCCGATGAGATGTGCCAGTTCCGGTGTCACCTCACCTTCCGCAAAACTCTGTACCAGATGGTATCCTTCTACACCGCCCATCTTATGGAATCTCCTTTTCGTTGCCACCATATCTTCATACGCATTTTCATTGGTGCATCCGATGGTATCTTCGAAGACCGCCTGTTCCGTCTTGGTCCGGTTCATGGCATAATCGATGGCAGCCTCCAGAGAGTCTGCTTTCTGTGTGGTTTTTTCTTTGTCTTTCACATATTCGATGGAACGGTCCAGGCGGTGGACGGGGATAACACTTGTATAAGCCATCCGGCATTACCACTCTTCCTTTACCAGATGCCATGTTTCTTTGGTAAGACGCAGCATTTCCTGAATGCTCTGCTCACTTGCCATTCCAGAAGCATTGGCAACATGGGCAAGCTGATTGGCATTGTTGCATAAGCCTGCAATCTTTCGGAGCAATTCTGGATGATGCTCACAGGGTTTCGCATGTACCTGCGCTCCTAAAATCAACGAACGCATAAACTCTTCCCGGCTCAGACCGCTTCTTTCGACCTGCTCATTCAGTTCCCTGACTTCCCTTGCGTTAAGCCGTACCGGGATCACATGGTTTCGTTTTCGCATTGCATCACCGTCCCTTCTTTTTTCTCTTCCTCTTTCATCATACCGCCAAGATCCTCATCGGATTTTTTCGCTGCAACTATGCAACAGGTCACTACCACTCCTATAAATCCTCCGCTCATCAATGCGATTACGATTATTACTCCGTTTCTTAACATGACTTGATCCTTCCTTTCCATTTTCGTCTGTGTCTGGGGGATTGGGGTTCTCCCCAAAGTGCGTTTGGATATCCAAACGCTATGCTTGCAATACGAGTACCACCAGTTTCTGTAGCACTGGATTGACTCGATTCTGATTTATTTTGATTCTTTTATCTGTACCAGTCCATCAAGTGTCGTACAAATGATATGGAGTCTATCTGCCATACTGATTTCGGTATTCATTGTTCCTGTCACTTCTTTTCCACATACGACTACCATCCGGCATCTCCGCAAAAGGATATGTGACATTCTTCCATATCCCTGCATATCTTCTGCATCGGACTCTTCCAAGAATGGTGAGAATACAAATCTCGGACAGATTGGTACATACCCAAGTTCATAGATTTTTCTGCAATATTTCTGCACCTTTACCCGGCTTTCTTCTGCTGAACAACACACATAAGCCAGAGCCTGTTCCATACGCTCCATCTCCTTCCTGCATCCAGTTGGATGCCATTCATTTTCTCTATAAAAAACAAGATGTCCAATTGGACATCCCGGCTACTTTTCATCCTCTTTCTGCTCTGCTTCTAATGCAATTTTCACTCTGTCACTTCCCAGTTTGTAGTAGGCATCTGTTACCTCAATTCCCACTGCACGATAACCTGTCATAACCGCTGCAAGGACAGTTGTTCCTGCTCCGGCAAACGGGTCCAGGATCAGTCCTCCCGGTTCACAAATCTGGATGACATCTTTCATAAGCTGCAACGGTTTCTCTGTCACATGAATCCGGTTCTGCGGATTTCCATATCGGAAAACACCCGGCAGACAAGATACCGGACGGTTGATCGGCATCGGTCCGTTACTGCCCCACACAATGTATTCAGCCTGCTGGCGGAAACGGCCTTTCTGTGGACGGGAGTTTCCCTTATCCCACACCGCTGTTCCTCTCCAGATCCATCCTGCCCACTGCAATGCATCGGTAATCGATGGATACTGACGCCAGTCAATGAACAGGCAGATCGGAGCACCTTGCTTGCAGGCTTTCCGCACATCATAGAGCCACTCAGCCATCCAGTGTGTCCAGGATCTCTGGTCTTTATTATCTCCATCGAAATCCGGAAGTGCATTCGCAGCACTCATACTGCTGTATTTCTGGTTTGTAGTACGATTTCTTTCATTCTGCTTTGTTCCACCGGACGCATACGGTGGATCGGTAATGACTGCATCAAAGATTCCCGGCTGGAATGCTTTGACCAGTTTTAATGTATCTCCATGTAATATTTTCCAGTTTTCCCCTTCAGTATATTCCTCCGGGTATGTTCCCTCTTTCATAAGTTCTTCCAAACTCAGGCCATTTGTCATAGGCATCATCCTTTCTTTTCTCAGCGTTCCGGCTGATTTTTCTTCTTTGTCTTTTTATTTTCTTTTGGTGGCGGACTCAACTCGGTTTCTACATATTCACTGATAATCAAAAGTGCTTTGTAATAATCCCCACTTTCCAATATTCTTTTACACATTTCTTTTGCTTCTGCTGTCTGTTTATTCTTTTTCAAAAGAGTTGAGGCATCGCCCATAATGGAAAAAATATTCCCATCATGTCCAAGGAGTTGTAACTTGGGACGTTGTTTCTCAGGCTTTATCGGGATCTGCTCTGTTTTCTTTTCATAGATTTTCGGCTGCTCCATATCTGGATGCCAGAAATGCACATTCAGCATTCCACCATCTACCTTGATATCCCTCTGCTCAAATCCTTCACCCCAACCGTCACTGTACTGCCCTGTCATGTATTCGGTGAATTCCTGTAGTTCTTCCTGACTTAAAAATTCATTTAATTCCAGTTTGGTACAGCCGTACAGGATTCCATCTTTGTTTTCTATCGTAACAACTGCACTTTGTATTTTTCCATGAATGGACTCACTTCCATCAAAATACTGCATGAGATCATCTTCCCCATAGCGTTCCAGTTCTTCTCGGATAGCATCTTCATAATCGGCAAGTTCTGTTCCATCTAACGGCATTCCATATTCATCACTCTCCGACCAATCTTCTTCCCATTCGGATTCTTCGGAAAAAAGATTTCCAGTCAGCTCCGTCAACAGATGTACGTGCATCGTTCCTTTTTCTTCCATTCTCTATCACCTTCTTTCTAATGGTCTGTCCCTGCATTTATTTGCCTGCTTTTTTTCTTTCGCAAGGTCTGCATAATCTGCCCTTTCTTTTTCCGGCAGATTGCAGATAATCTGATACGTTCCCTCATAATGTTTTTTCATCTGTTCTTTTGCCCATTTCCCGGCAAAATCATTATCAGTACAGATTTCAATTTCTTTGATTTCCGGGTGGTTCTTCAGGAACTCTTCCAGTGCGTCCGGTGGCTTTTTAAAACGTTCACTCTGTATCTGTGCATTTTCTTTCGGAGCAACGATTCCTCCAAGGGAAAGCCGATATTTATCCCTCTTTCCCTCTTCCAGTGTCATGTGTGCCAGTGCATCAATACACGCTTCATATACGGCAACTCGCTTTGTTTCTCTTTCAGGTGGAATGCAAAAGCTGTACTTCTTTTCACTCCCGGTCTGCTCCATCTTGAATCCCTTCCCGTTTTTTTCATAGATTCCTCGCAGGAATGCATATCTTGCTTTTCCGGATTCATCTTTTCCAACAAAAACAGCGTTATGATATGGGACACTTTCATAAAGGATTTCATGTGAAATACAATATGTGATCACTTCATCGCTGATCCCTCTATGGTTTAAGTAAGCCCTGATTCGTCTGCAATTACAATATCTCTCCGGCAGCTTAAATGGCGGTTTTGACCTTTCCACAGACTGCGTCGGAATAAAAGACGGACTCTCTTCGCACAGCAGTTTTACGGCATCTGTAAATTTCATTCCATCTACTTCAATCAAGAACCGTAATGCGGACACGCCACCGATATCTCTGGATTTCCAATGCCATTTACTGGACAGTTCATTGATTTTAAAACTGTCATGGTCCGTCAACTGCCATTCATTTCTGGTCCTTGTCTTTTGCAGCCGCTGTGCCTGATGCGTTCGCAAATACTCATACGCAGTCATATTTTTTGCCGCCTGAATCTCTTCTTCCGTTACCCAAGGCATTACAGAATCGCATCCTGAAGAGCCAGTACCTTATCCGTCCGCTCCCAAGGAAATTCCTTTCTTCCAAAATGACCAAAAACTGCCGTCTGCCGGAAAATCGGACGATTCAGTCGAAGGGATTCCATGATCTGAACGGGTGTCACTCCAAACACCTGTGGGATTGCTGCCGCCAGACAATCATCTGCACACACTTTTCCTGTACCAAAGGTATCTACCTCAATCATAACCGGCTCTGCTACTCCGATTGCATAAGCCAAAGACACCTGACACTTGCTTGCAAACTCAGCAGCTACTATATTTTTGGCGATATACCTTGCCATATAAGCTGCCGAACGGTCTACTTTCGAACAGTCTTTTCCCGAAAATGCACCACCGCCATGCGGAACCATACTGCCATAAGTATCCACCATCAGCTTTCTTCCGGTCAGTCCGGTATCTGCATCAAACCCTCCACACACAAATTTTCCTGACGGATTGATCAGAATCTTCGTATCCTCATCCGGCGGCAGTAATCTGAGTGCTGAGCGAAGCACTTTCTCTCTAATCTCGGCATCTAACTTCTTCAGGCTCTTTTCTGCACCATGCTGGCAGGAAACAACAACACTTTCCAGTCTCACTGGTTTTCCATCTTCATATTCTACGGTTACCTGTGCTTTTCCATCAGAAAAGATATCTTTGATATATCCGCTTCTTCTGCAAGCCGAAAGTTCACGTGTGATCCGGTGTGCCAGAACAGTCGGCATTGGCATAAGCTGCGGAGTCTCATCGCACGCATATCCGACCATAACCCCCTGATCTCCAGCTCCCCTGCTTCTGTCTCTTATTTTTGCGCCGATATTATCCCGAAATTCTTTCGACACACTCACTGCTTTCGCAATATCTGGACTCTGCTGGTGTACAAACGTATCCATTTCTATCCCATCTGTACAATACCCACACTCTTCTAAAACTTTTCGGATCACATCAAACACTGGCGGCTCATATCCACTGGTGATTTCTCCTGCTACAAACACATTTCCTCTTGTAGCAAGGACTTCACACGCCACTCTCGAAGATGGATCATAACGCAGACATTCATCTAAGATTGCATCTGCTATCTGATCGCATACTTTATCCGGGTGTCCTTCTGTTACTGATTCTGCTGTATAAAAACGTCTCATCTTTCTTCTCCTTATCTACAGACAGGGCAGGAGCTGCTCTATGCACATCTCCTGCCCTGTCAGATTGATTTATCCTGTAATTCTTATTTTATTTTTCTTCTGTTTCTTCTTTGTTTTCTGTCATTTTTGACTTTTTTCTGCGGTATACGGTCACTCCTGCAGCTGTTCCGGCAGATGCCAGACCAAGCAAAATAAATGCCCATACTTTCTGGTTGTCACCTGTTTTTGGTGCATTTGTTTTTTCTGTTGTTTTCTCCGGTGTTCTGGCATCTTTCATTTCTACTTTCTGGACTTCCATTGTATCTTTCAATGTGAATGTAACATCTTCCGCAATCTCGTAACCATCCGGCGCTGTGATCTCACGCAGAGTAAGTTCTTCATTGACCGGGAGCTTTGCAACGGAATGTGGTTTTCCATCCGTAATCCACTCTTCCAAAACAGTTCCATCTTTGCGGATGATCTGAAGCTTTGCCCCTTCCAGTTCTTTTCCGGTTGTTAGGTCTGTTTTTGAAATTTCCACTTTGGAATATTCATCTTTCATCTCAACCTTTGTCACACTTCCATCTTCTTTGACTTCAAACGTCACATCGCTGGCAGACACATAGCCATCTTCATAAGGAGCCAGTTCCTCATGTAAGGTATAACTTCCTTCCGGCAGTCCGTAAATGACATGTTCTTCCTTCGTACTGATCCACTCTTCCACAACAGTTCCGTCTTTATCAATGACCTGCAGTTTTGCTCCTTCCAGCTCATTTCCGGTTGTTGCATCTGTTTTAGTAATACGTGTTTCTGTCGGCTGATTCTCAACTTCTTTGTTCAGTTCAATCTTTGCAAGATTCTGATTTTCGTAAGTTGCATCTACATTCCATACTTCCTCATTTGGAAGATATCCGGCTTTTCTGACTTCCTCTTTGACATAGTATTTTCCATGTGGAAGATCACTGTCGAAAGTAAGTGTTCCCTTTGCATCCGTTGCTTTCTTTTCCAGCAGGGTATCTTTCTCTACGAGAACCTCTCCCTGATTAGAAAGAATATCTTCTGCAGCATACAGTCCAAAAATAACACCTTCCAGCTTTTCGCCTGTGACAGAATCTTTCTTTTCTACTGATACGGAAACTTTCTGTCTTTCATTTTTATAGGTAACGCCTTCATAAACAACTGCCTGTGTATCATCCTCTGCTGTCAGGGTAAATTCTTTCTGTTCTGTATTCAGGACAAAATTCTCTCCTGCTACAACCTCTTTCAGATAATACGTTCCCAGTGGCAGATTGTTGATAACTGCTGTTCCATTTTCATCTGTAGTCAGTTTGGCTACCAGGTCATCTTTCTCATAACGGACAACTGGATTTCCTTCTTCGTCCTTTGCTCCGTCCGGTGAATAGATGGTATCTTTGGCATATACTTCGAATTCAGCACCTTCTACTCCGGTTTCTTCATATTCAAAACCTTTATAAATACCTGTTTCTTCTTTACCAGATACGGCATTTCTTACTTTAGAAACCAGTGCTTTTACTTTTGCCAGAACAGAATCTCCGTTTACTTCGGTAAGCTGTTCTCCCTTTTTCGTCAGAAGCAGGCTTCCTACCTGTTCATCATTTTTCTGTTCTACTTCTACAATCGCTGCTCCTGTATCTGGATCAATCTGATGTGCAGTGTTTGAGGATACTGTAATTACAATACCGCTCTGTGGATTTTCTTTATATGTTCCTTTTGTAGTCTGCTCTAATGGTGAAATAATCGTTGTTCCATCATACAGGGATTCTTCACTTCCCTGTCTTACAAATCCTTCCGGTGCTTTTACTTCTTCGATTCGGTAGGTAGAGCACTTCAGTTCCTGCGGTGTGATCAGATATCCTTCCTCATTTGTTTTGAATACACTGATCTTTTCTTTCTTCGGATACTGAACAACCTGTTCCACATATTTCTTATTTGTCACATCGTAAATCTTATAAGAAGCTCCGGCCTTTAAAACCGTATTTCCAGTCTGTGCATCCTTCTTTACGATTTTCAACAAAAATTCAAACGGACGGTCATCAAATACTCGCCACTGCATTGGTTCTCTGCTGTCATTTTCCACATTTACAACAAATGGATCAATGGTTTTCAGATTCTCCGGGGTAGTGCTTTCCACTACAACATAACTTCCATACGGCAGTTCCGGGCTGACTGCATACCCTTTGGTATCAGTGATCAGTTCCGGTACTGGTACGGCGGTTCCATTCTCATAAGTAACTGCAACCTGCTCTTTGCTGAAGTCATAATTCTTGAAATCACTTGCTGTATAGCTTTCCCCATTGGACGGTTTCAGTTTCCCATTTTTCACCTGTGTCAAGTCGCTGATCAGATATACCTTAAATCCTGCTCCTGCAACCAGATCTGTTTCTGTCTGCTCTCCATCTTCACTGACTTTGATCAACTGAAATGCCTGTTTCTTTACCTGCTCTTTTACCGTAAGGTCTCTTGTCACTTCTGCAACATCCTGACCTTCATAAGTTACTGATACCTCATATTTGGTAGTATCCAGTGTATATCCTTCCGGTGGAGTAATTTCTTTTACATACATTTCTCCAAGGTATAATTCTGAAAATTCCAGTGTTCCGTCATCTCCGATGACTCCCTGCGCAATCAGGCTGTCCTGTTTATACAGAACTCCTGTTGTGCCATCCGGATGCACGATGTCCTCTTTGGCATACAGACCATACACCGCACCACGAAGAGCACTGTCCCCCTGTGCCTTAAACGCAAGTGTTTCTTTATCAATCTTTGCGATTTTCACCTTTCCGGTGACTCTCTCATCTGTTGCAGTTACAGACAATGTCTTTCCGGCTGTAACATCTACTTTATATACTTCTGTATTCAGTTTGTACCCTGTCGGAGCAGTAACCTCTTTTACATACACAGTTTTCAGTGCGGAATCAAAATAATCGCTGACTGCTTTTCCGTCTGTTCCCGTTGCAGTCATCGTCATCAGCAGATTTTCGCACTTTTTATCAGTGTAAATACCGTATACTGCTCCAGACAGCGGATTCTGTGTATTGATATCTTTCTTCGTCAACTCAATGCGTGCCATATTCAGCCACTGTACGCTGAAGCTTACCGGAGCTGCTGTTTCGCTTTCAAATACACCGATATCCTGTTTGGAATTTCCAGTTGTCAGCACCAGCGTTCTCCATGTCTTTCCGACAGAACCATATAAGTTTCCGGAAGCATAACTGCCTGTCAGTAATAAATCTGCGGACAAATAGAATGTATCTCCACCATAAATCTGGATGTTTCCATTTGTAACACTTGTTCCTTTGGAAAGATTATGTGCAGTCACATTTTCTGGTACATTCAGTGTCACATAGTTTCTGTGATCTCCAGACAATGTGATATTCGGTGTTTTCTGGATATTTCCATCCCGTACTGCATTCAGCTTTGTGCTTGAAAGGCTCAGTTCACCTTTTGGCGGTTCTTCCTGTCCGAACAGATAATTGATATATGCGATAACCCCTGCATTTACAAGGTCATTATAATTACATCCGGTAAATCCGGCTTCTCCTGCATAAGCGTAGCTGGCTGCAATGTGTGTATAAACATACTTTTCATCTTCTGTTTTTCCAGACAGATAACTTCCTGTCAGATCTCCTGCCCCGCCATAACCATAATAAAGGACTTTCTGCAGATTTTTATTGCTGTCCAGTACCTGCGCTACATAACTTCCACTCGGTGGGGATGCTTTCTGGGACTGAAGGCAATACGCAATCTTTCCATTTACTGTGAACAGGCAAGTAAGATAATTTCCAATATAGCTTGGATAGTAAATTGTTCTCCCCTTTGTCAATGTAACTGTGGAACCGCTGCTTGTAGCTCTTTCAGCCGCAGACAATACCATCACATTTCCCTCTTCGATGTCCTCTTTCAGTTCTTTGACTGCCTGTGCAGATGCATCTTCTTCGGATGTTTCAATTTCTACATCTGTGTAGTTCTGCACAGGCGAATCCGAATCATCTTCAGATTCTGTATCTGACTTCTGTTTCTCTCCACCATTTTCTTCGGAATGTGCCTGACCTTCTGTATCCGTCAGAGTCACTTTCCGGGTGATGGTATAGCTGTCACTCTTATCTTTTGGAACGACCATATAAGTGGCAATATATGTTCCTGCTTTGTCAGAATGATACTCTCCACCATTCTCATCTTTGATACTTACAAGCGTAACATCTTCTTTTTCTGCATCATAATGGATTCCTTCCATACTGGTTTCCACTGCAAATGTTTCATCCGAAACCGCTTTTGTGATATCATCTGCTGTAACCGATGTATCTTTCTGGCTTGTTACCGCCTGTACTTCCGTCTGCTGTTCCGAGCCTGTCTGTTCGGCCGCAAACGCATTCGCACTGCTCAAGGTACTGACGCCCATCAGGACAGCCAGTCCAAACGCAGCTATTCTGGTCTTTAATTTTCTAGCCTTCATGTACTTTTCCTTCCTATTATAAATAGATTTTTTCAGTAAAATACCGCAGAAGATGTTTCCTCTGCGGTACGTTTTATCTTACATATCGATTTTTTTCTTTTTTTACTTCCTGTCTGGTACGTTTTACCGCTTCCATGACAGGCTCCGTTGGAATCTGGTTATCCTTACATCCTTCCAGAATTCCATCCAGATAAAATTTCGATGGCTTTGCCGGAACATCTTTGTGCGGAGCGTTCATCATATATACAAACACTTCTTTTTCCACACCATCCTGATTTTTTACCCGAATCGATTCTTTCCCATAAAAACTTGGGAATCCTTCATAAAAATCCAGACTCTTCTCACACGCTTCTGTGATTTTCCATAAGACTCCTTCGACATAGCTTCCTTTTTCCGGCAGAACCGTTGCTACCCCATTGCCCGGAGCCCTTCCCCGAAATGCCAGCCGATAATTTTCAAGCCGGACGTTTTCCACAACTTCCGCAGCCGGACACCTGTACTTCATCTGCTCCAGATTCATATTGCTGCCATAAGCGAAGTAATATCTATCTTCCATTTTTTCTCACCTCTATCTGACTCCTTCTGTCCTTTGATTTTTCTTCAGACACTCATACGTGCTTTTATCATATCTCCACGCAAGATCACCATCCAGATTTGCCAGCAGATGTTTTCGGACATTTTTATATTCATCTCCAATTAACCCAAGTCTCAATAAAAATGTACGAAATGTAAATGCCGGATTTTCTGATATCAGTGTCTTTTTCATCTGTGTCGATCTCTGATTGATCGCCTGTGCGGAAATGGCTAATGCCAGAGTAATATTTGCTCTTACCTTTCCTGCATGAAGTGTGCTTTCAAAACAGCGCCATTCCAAAGTTCCTTTGGAAAACACAGCATGAAGATTCAGAGCATAATAACGGGTATGATCATAATGGGTATGACTTCCATCCCTGCCTCCATACCAGACGTTTCTTACTCGGTCCATAGTGATTGATCTATTTGGTATTTTTCGGATTTTCTCTAATACATCCGGTCGCACCCTCTGGCAATAACTATTTGCTCTTCTTTCCTGCACTTTTAGTGCTTTGAACAGGATATCTTCCTTTGCATACATAATTGTCAGTGCATTTTTCAGGCTTTGCGGTGTATGATTCGATGCATCTACATGAACATGCTGACCACAGGACTCATTTACAAAACCTCCATGCCGTCGCAGACAGCGTACTACTTCCTGTAACTTACCCATTTCATCATAGGATAATTTCGGAGATACCATTTCTGTTGAATATTCTCTGCCTGCGTCTACAGTTCGACCGTATACTTTCCGTTGTGTATAAATGCTTCCATCAGACATAAATTTCCACTTTTTTCCTTCCAAATCTATCACTGACCAGATTCCGTAAGTAGTGCCGTCATAATATGCTTCTGTTCCAAACATTTCCGCAACAACTTCTGCAGCACGTTGTCTGGTAATCCCTGTCATTTCGATTTCTGTGCCAAAGTATTGGTCTTTTATACCGATCATGCCTAATGGATTCCTTTCTCAGACACTTCCTGTTCGTTGAGTTCGGAGTCTGCCTTTTGTAATAGTTTGCCAATTGCCTCGATAACATTGACAGTCACCCCGTTTCCAGCCTGTTTATAAAGCTGTGCGTCAGAAGTGCTGTCTATAATCTTATCAATCTGCCAGTCATAATAACCCTGCAGACGCAAACATTCCCTCGGAACTAACCTTCTTATTCTGCCGTGATACAAGATGCCATGACGATCGGTTGCAGTAATTGTGAACATCGGTTCTTCTGGTTCTTTCATGCGTCTGCCATTCTGACGGACATTTTCTTTGGCTGGTGTAAGGACTGCTCTTGCCCCTTCTTCCCTTAATACACCGGAACATTCTCCTTTGTATTTGTGGATTCCGCATTGTCTGGTATTAAGGCTTCTGCATTCTTCAGTAACCAGTGGTGGCGGAGACAAATCTACAAAATGAAGTGTTCCCTGTTGGATACCTGTGGTCAGGGTGTGTGCTATCTGATGTCCGACTCTTCCTCTCCTGCTGTTGAGATTCGCATAGCCTAAATCGATGCTATCACCCTCTCTTGCAAGTTTGTAGCCGAGCTTTGTATTTTCTTTAATTGGAACACCCACATCATATAATCCTGTCTTTCCACCCATTCCTCCGGCCTGTGATGTCAGGGTACAGCTTAATCCTTTTGGACTGTAGACTCTTTTTCCCTGACTTCCTGCCCGGATTTGAACAAGAGCTGCTCCATTTGTTTCTGGTTCAGGTAATACTTTTCCGGCACATCGGAAATCAAGATATCCGACAATATACACCCGTTTTCTTGCTTGGGGAACTCCGAAATCCTTGCTGTTAAGCACTTTCCATTCGACATGGTACCCCAGTTCAGAAAGCGTACTGAGGATGGTGCAAAACGTCCGGCCTTTGTCATGCGATAACAAACCGGGAACATTTTCAAGGATAAAATACGAGGGTCTTTTAGCTTCAAGAATCCGGGCAATTTCAAAAAAGAGAGTTCCTCTTGCATCTGCAAATCCTTCTCGCTTTCCGGCGATAGAGAATGCCTGGCAAGGAAATCCTGCACAGAGTAAATCAAAATCTGGCATTCGTTCTGGTTCGATTGTTCTTGCGTCATTACAATACCACTCCCCTTCCGTATCAAACAGCAATCGGTAGTTCTTATCCGCATAAGTATCCACCTCGCAATGTCCGACACAGACAAAGTTTCCTGCCCGTCTTAAGCCTTCACGAAATCCCCCGATTCCGCTAAAGAGATCAAAAAATTGAATGGTTGCGGCTATCAACCTCCTTTTTGCTGATAAAAACAGGCGGCATGATCTCTCATACCGCCCTTCGTTATTCTGTATCAATTGGTTACCATTCTGTTGGTTCTTCTGCTTTGGATTCTTCCGGATCATTCTCTCCTTCTGGTTCAGTTTCCTCTTTCGGTTCACTTTCCCCTTCTGGTTTGTTTTCCTCTTTCGGTTCGCTTTCTCCATCCGGTTCGTTTTCCTCTTTCGGTTCGCTTTCTCCTTCTGGCTCGCTTTCCTCTTCTGGTTCACTTTCCCTTTCCGGCTCAGTTCTTTCTTCCGGTTGAGTTTCTTCTGTTCCCAATTCTCCAGTTGTCTGTTCGGATTCTTCAGGCTGATCTTTGCTTTGCCATTCGGCCTCTGCCTTTTCCAGTGCTTCTTCTATAATCTGAATTAAGAAGGCTTTCTGTTTCATGTGTTTCTTTCCGATGACCACTTTTAATCTCTGGAATAATTCCTCTGATACCTGTACTGCTACTGTTCTTACTTCTCCCATGCTTATTTCTCCTTTTCCTTCCAGTCTGTCGAAATGTTCTTCAATGACCTGTTGTAAAAATTTTTGTGTGCTGCTTTCTGTGAGTTCAATCTCTTCTCTTACTTTCTCATGTAAGTCCATCGGAATCTTTCCGCAGATATTTTTCATCTCTGCCATAACCTTTCTCCTTTCTCTTTCGCTACACACAACATACTCCAAAGCCGCATGGAAAGCTATTCACAATACCCACCAAAGATAACGATGCATTTCTTGCCTTGCCCCTAGCAGATCCAACAATGTATGTATCGTGCAATCATAGGCCTCACCCCCTTTACAAATTTTCCATTTGAGATAGAAAATCCATCATCTGATCTGGTATTTCTTCCGATGATGGGTTCGTTGTCGATTGTTCCGTAGTGCCACATATTCCTAATTCCCGAACACTTTCTTTTATCGTCTTTTGAATGACTTCTTCCAGCCATTTTCGATCCTCTTTTTCCAGAATTGCCTGAACCAGATACTGGCTTTTCTGCCCTTCTGGAACACTTTGAAATTTCTCCCATGCCCTCTGGTGTTCTGGATTTTTCAGGTTCGGGCGGAACGAATACACAGGGCGTGTCATCTCGCCCACATCTGCTCTACAATCCGTTCATACCCTGTTGCGTTGGCATGGACGTCCTCTATAAAAACAGGGCGGCAAATCGCGTCCTGTGCGGTCACGTGGCGTTTTAAAATTGCAGAGCCTCCACCCATAAATACGGTTGGTACTGCCCGGAGATCAAACCCGGATTCTGTCACCGCAGACAGTATTCTTTCTATATATTTCCGTCCGTTTTCCTGTATGATCCGTCTGGCCTCTTCTGCCATACTGCAAGATTCTCCCCGAAGCACACGCTCAATCTGAGTTTCTGTTACAGACAGTCCGGTATTTCTACGCACTTGTTCTGCTGTCTCATCAATACATCGGATCACCCCTAGCTCCAGACTCCTGCACGTTGCTGCATTGGGAACAGCATTGTCCAGCCTCATAAGGTCAACGGTCCAGCCACCAATATCAACAAGCAGAACAGACGGTTCATTCTTCAGATACTCTGGATGCAGAGCAAGCGCAGAGTATCCCTGTGGAAACAGTTTCACATCTTTTATTCTTATCTCATATAATTCACTTTCATATAAAAATCGCACTGGCTGCTCTTTCCGCAACAGATACTCCCTGAATCCCTGTTTCTCTCTTCCAAAACTTGAAAGCGGAAGTCCGACAGCCAGAATTACCTCTGTCTTTCGTTCCGCTTTCCGATGCTTGATTTCTTCTGCAATGGCTGCCAACGTCAGCAGATAATAATTATCATTGGACGTTTTATTTTTTACCAGTGTCTGTCTCCCTGTACCACAGACATAATACTTTCCCTGATACTGCAGAACATTCTGCATGGTATACGGCTCGTAATCATACCTGATAATTCCACTTGGGAAAGACACTTGTCTTGTTTTTATTGCATAATAGCCATGATCAATTCCTATGATTATCACAATCACACCCTTTCATTTTTCTGTTTAACATAAGGTCAAAAATGCTTTCACTGCTGCAACGGATTGTTGCAAAAGTGCCATTCGTGAACACTTTTTCATATTCCAGCGTCCCAAAACCTGCGGAAAATCTGGCTTTTTTATACCACTATCGCCAGAGGAACACTACTGTTCCTTCCCAGCCGGTTATAAAATATCCCTCTCCCGGCGGCGGTCCAGCCTGTCCGGGGGAGGGATATATCGCAAGTTTCCTTTTTGAACAATTGCCTGTCTTTTTATTTTTATGAGATGTTTTTCCTGCTTTTGTAAAATGGGAAAATACTCCGGTTCTGTCAGAAACTTCCGTATGTAATTTCCCTTTTCTCCCAGCTTGTTATCATTTCCTAGCAGCTCCATTTCCACCATGTAATGGGTATCTGGATGAAATCTCTTCTCACACAAAATGCTGTCCCCTTTTATATAATCGGATTTAGCCGATTCTCTTGCTGCCGCCAAGAGTTCATAAATACTTACTTCCACCTCTTATCACCTCCCCAAATATCAGAAAAAAGCAGACCTCTTAATCGAAGTCTGCTCCTGTCGGATATGGTAATCCTCTTTCTTCATATTTTTTATCGATATAATTTCGAATCCATTCCCTGTATTCTTCCGTTAATGCCTGTTCCTGAAATTCTAGCAACCACTTTTCCCCTTTCGCTTCGTCATCAACCCATCGATCTTCTATGTACTCCGGCTCATCTAACATTTTCATCATCGCTTCCAGCGGCTCTTTTACATCATCACCAAATTCTTTCCATAAGGCGATTCCGTAGTTCTCCAGTTCAAAAAATTCTGTCAGATATGTCAATCGTTCCATATCCCCCAATGTCATTCTTTTTTCACCTGATAATAATGCTTGATCTCTTTTGCCACATAGATTTAAAAATTTTCTCTTTTCCATCTCCACATCCATTATACTTTTACCTCTTCTTGTTAAAAATAATTCCTTATTACGAAACATTATAAAATTCAAACTCTTTAGAATCAATATATATGTTTCTGTATTACGAAACTTTTTATTTTATAAGGGGAGTTCATCATTATGCAAAAGATTAGACCAGATATGGATATTGGTAAAAATATCCAAGCAATTCGATATAAAAACAACATAACTCAAGACCAAGTAGTTGCAAAATTAAATCTTATGGGTATCTCCATCACCAAAAGTACCTATGCCAAACTGGAAACAAATCGCATGAATATTAAGGTATCTGAATTAGTTGCACTTGCAAAAATCTTTCATACCGATATCAATGCATTCTTTTCCGGCTTACTATAGTTCGACATTCCCCGACTCCCTGTATATATAATAGTATCTAAAAAAATAAGAACCAGTCTATATCCTTATCGGATATAAACTAATTCTCCAAAATGATAATAAAAAACTGGTCATGAGCTTCTTTACTACTCATACCAGATATCTAATGTTTTTCATTACTACATACACATATTTTCCCATTATCTGTGTATATAGTACCTATATTCTATTTCATCTCAACTGTATACACTCTATATACTGCTTATTCTGTTACACCAGTTTACGTCAAGTATTAGTAATTTTGCATTGTGAGAAATCGCCACAAGCACCTTTAATTTGGCTTTCATTCCCGTTGAAAAATCTTTGATTTTCTTATCAAGCGGTAACTGAAATCTTTGTGTCTGTTCCATGAAAAATGAATAATCAAAATTATGATACAGGTTTTTCAAAACAGGAATAATATCTTTTATTGTCAAATATCCGCTAAATCCAGAATCAGAAAGGACAACGCCCAAATTCTCTTTATCATCAGGAGTGAAATTCTTTATATCCTTTTCAAGAATAGTAACCGTTCCACCGTCAATAGAAATTAACCCTAATACAGCTTTAAAAGTTGTACTTTTACCAGCACCATTTTGCCCTATTAGTCCCGTTATACACCCCGACATGACTTCTAAGGAACAATCCAATGAAAACTTATCATAGTGCTTTTTTAAATGTTCAATTTTTAACATATACATCAACCCTCCAAAATCAATTCAAATAAACTCTTTATATCTTCGTCGCTAATACCGCAACGCCTACCTTTTTGAATTACCTGTTCTAAATCTGTTTCTAATTCTTTTTTCTGTTCTTCCAGTAAAAGTTCTGCATTTGTCGCAGCTACATAAGTCCCTTTTCCGTGTACGGTTATTGTAAATCCTTCGCTTTCCAAATTGTCATACGCTTTTTTTACTGTTAAAGCACTTATCTTTAGCTCTTTTGACAGTACACGCACAGACGGTAGATTGTCATTTTCCTTTAGCTCGCCATTACGAATGAGTGTTTTTATCTGGTCTACTATCTGCTCATATATGGGAACCATTAAGGTCGTGTTAATAATAATTTTCATCTATGTCATTCCCCCATTTCTTGATAACAGTATATAACAGTTTGGAACTGTTGTCAAGTGTTATATGGTGTTTATTTAAAAACGGAAATATGGAAAACGCGTTTTGTCTGTCCTACAATTTCTACAATTTCAAATTTGTTATTATTTTGAATATATATGACCATTTCTTTATGAACATTTCTACCCACTTCCATTACACTCACGACTTAATAACAGAATATTTACATTTATCAATTTACAAACCAATTTTTGTTCCATCATAAAACAACATCATAAAATGTAAAAGTGCATCCAAAAAAGAGGTGTTGCAATTTGATATACCACCAATTTGCAAACACCTCTGTCGTTCTATCTTATCCTATTTTCTTTTATTTCTTTTCATTTACCGCAATCCAGATCTCACACTGGTAATCCGGATTGGAAATATCTGCCGACGAGTAAACTTCAAATTCTACATTCTCGGCATATTCATACTGCGAACTTTGTGGAAAGAACTCTGTCACAATCCTGTTGTATGTTTCAATAAAAGCGTCTGGCATTTTGCCCTTGCTCGTAAATACCGCATACGTATTTGCCGGAATTGTGACTACTTCTAAATCATCATCGATTTTTCTTCCATCATATTCAACACCGATTCCATAAGGAAACTGCTTCGCATTCAGCTCCGATGAAAAGCAAATGCCGAGCAGACCTTTCATAACTGGATTTTCCGGTATGCAGGAAATCAACTTCTGCATGGTGCCATCTGCACCATATTCCTGCCACATTGATGTAATGTCCGGAGTGGCATTTGCCGCCTGCGGCTTGCCGACTCTTTTTCTTTTACACACCACCTGAAACGCATCTCTTTTTTCAATTCTGTAATCCATCTTACTGCCTCCTGTTAAAGTTAATTTTACAGACAGAGGAGTAAATATCTTAACTTTACCGCCACGCTTTGCTTCGCTTGGCGAAATACCATGAAACCGGGTAAAAGCGCGTGAAAAGCTTTCCGGTGTTTCATATCCGTACTTCATTGCAATATCAATGATTTTTGCATTTCCCTTTGACAGTTCTTCACCCGCCAGAGAAAGTCTGCGCATACGAATATAATCACCGAGCGACATGCCGCATAAGATGCCAAATATTCTTTGAAAATGAAACTCTGAAGCATATGCCTGTTTTGCCGCTTCTTCATAATCGATTTCTTCTGTAATATTAGCTTCCACATAATCAATTGCCCTTTGTATTCCTTGTATCCAATTCATTCTTTCACTCCCTTTCTGCGATTACAGTCTATCAAAATCCAAATGCAGTTTCCTGACTCTGAATGCTTTGAAGTGTTATGGAATATCTGCTTCTTATAAAAAGAGATAAGGACATTATCCGCCCATCTATATCCACTTTTTCTCCAGTCAGAAATTCCAAAAAGAAAATGCCAAAGCATTTTACTTTGACATCTCCAGATATTCCTCTGCATCTTTTTTACAGTGCAGGGTATTTCCATGCATCAGCACATATTCCATACACGCTTTTCCACGCTCTTTCGCTCCAGTCTGATAATAACATACCCCCATCAGAAACTGGCGTGCCACTTCATAATATGGTGCTTTTTCTTTTCCCTTTCTCAATACATCCAGTGCTTGTCTGCACTCATTTTTCAGAATGAATTTCTTTGCTATAAACAGCTTGTTTGTCTGAAATACCTTTTCTGCATTTTCCAGTGTATGCACATATCCCTCTGCGTCTTTCGCCTTATATTTCTTTTCCAGTTCAATATTAGTTACAGCCTGACGATATAAACGCTTCGTCCGCTTGCCTTCCCACTCATGCATGACATAAGCTTCTGCCTGCCCCAGTTCATCATTTGCAATGAGTGCAGCAACATATTTTTGTTCTCCTATTAATAAGATACTTTTTTGAAAACCTTTTCTTTCCATACTTTTCCCGTATGTTACCAGATATTCCATCATTTCCAAATATTTTACGGAATCACATTTCTGCAATAATACCCGGTCAAATTTGGAAAACTCCCGCAGAATACCAAACGAAAAACATGCAATCCCTGCCACGATTCCAACTGCTGCACAGAACCAGAAAAGATAAGGTGAAGTTGTAATCCATCCCGGCTGATTGACTTCAAAAAATAATACCGTCTCCTTGTGGGGAAATGGATTCCCTTTGAAAATACTTACGATGGCAGCCATAAATGCAATCCCTGCCAGCTCGTATCCCATCGCCTTCATGCGTCCATGCTTTTGTTTTTCATACAGTCTTTTTATCGTGTCTTCCATTTTGTTTCACCGACCTTTAAACATTCGTTTTCTTAAGTCTTACACTCAAATATTTAAAAGTCAAGTAAAAATATTTTCTTTATTTTTTCCAGTCCTTTTTCATCCACCGGATACTGTTCTGCAATCGTGCCATTTTCCAGGTGGATAATATCCGTACAGCAGTCCAGAAGCATTTCCAAATCGTAGGTAACCACATACCCCATACGTGAAAAGAACACAATTCCTCCATTTTTCCTTCGATATGATTATCATTTTGTTAGAAAATCAAAAAATATGATAGCAATCTTTTTTTACAGAATATGGTAATTTTATGGGAAAAGCGCCGCACCTGCGACGCTTCCTACGCTATTCATTCTTCTTGATTTTCAATGTTCTTAAACACGCTTTCTGCTCCGGTGTAATCCGGTAACTTTCGATTGCCTTCTGAATGGTTTTGTTATGCGTCCACACATCTAGACGTTTTTCTTCAATAAAGGGAAATACCTGTTCATACTGCTTTGCAAGGGCCGTGGCAAAATACCATGCCCGCATCATATTTACATAATATTCTTCCGAGCAGACCTCTGCCACTTTTTCCGCATATTCCATCTGAAACTTTTCATCCAGATAATACCGCATCAGCATACTGATTCCAAACCGAATGGTGTAAGTATGTTCAGACTCTATCCAACGATAAATTTCCTTTATAAATACATCCAGATACTTCTTTGCTACTTTTACCGCGAGCATATCGCAGGTTGCCCAATTATCGATATAAGGAAGAAAACGCTGCAATTCTCTCAGACATTCCTCATAATCCTTTATCTGCTCTATCAGAAGTCCGTGTAAATTATTTTCCTCATAATACCGGTGCGGCAGAACTTTCAGAAATTCTTTTGCCTCCTCCGTCTTTCCAAACTGCTTTGCAAATACACGGAGAGCCGGAGTCCGCACTCCAATCAACTTCTCCTTCTCCATAGTCGGCAATAATTTCGCATGAAAATCCCGATAATTCAAATCCTGCAATTCAAATAGCTGCTTTTGTACATTTTCTATTACTTTATCTTGATTCATTCCATCCCTCCTGCTTACCAAATGGAATTCCGTCTAAATATCCAGATTCTAATTCTTTACACAAGAAAAAGGAAGAATCTGCTTCTTCAGGCAGTCCATAGTAACGAATATCATATTCACTGGCTTGACACTCCCCATAGCTAAAGCAAGGGGTTTTACGACACACTGGATAA
>OIZO01000378.1_pt1 | contig 31834 bp, 36 predicted proteins | sample 1588551 | NCBI WGS metagenome assembly OIZO01 (sample SAMN03283271) | human gut metagenome | biome: human-associated habitat; material: feces | host: Homo sapiens | place: Peru | collected 2012 | reverse complement strand
TTCGACTGTGGTTACCACGCGGATTGTCTTCTTTTCCTGAAGGTCTTCGGCGGCAGCGTACTGAATCCGTCCGGGAATTGACCGCCGTTACAGGATTCAACAATTATCGCCAATCTTACGGAGTCAGAATGCGAAATCTTTTTACAATCGACCTAAAAAACTACGACATAAACGGAACAAACTACATCCACGAAGTCAAAGCCCAAACTGAAAAAATCCTTTGCGCCATTTCCTATTCCGACCTGAAGAAAAAAGTTTCCGCCGAACGCAGAAAGGAACTTGAATCCCTGAACGTCGTCAGCACGGACGAAAGCGCCGGCTGGCTGATTGACTACTGGTGCGGCAAGGATTTCCGCGGACTTGTTCAGATGCCGTTTTCGCGCCACTGGATAATGCACATAGAGGCGGCACTGCGGATTGCGGGGAAACTGAGGAAGTGAGGGAAAATTAGTTGACAACTACCAGCTTATGTAGTATCTTCTACTAAGAGGTATTACTTATGACTACAATTTCGGCAAAAATAGACAATACTGACAAAAATCTTTTTGAGACAATCTGCACTTCAATGGGAATCAACATTTCGGCGGCAATCAACGCGTTCGTAAAGGCGACAATCCGCGAAAACGGCCTGCCATTTGCGATGAAGGCGGCGGACGATCCGTACATTTATTCCGAAGAAAACATGAAAATCCTGCGGAAAAGCATAAATCAGATTGAAAACGGAAGCGGTCAAGTCCACAAACTCAAGGAAATCCCTCAATGATAAAAATCTGGTCAGATCAGGCTTGGAACGATTACTGCGAATTTTTCGACAAACACCAGAAGACCCTGATAAAAAGCACGCACGAATTATTGAAAGACATTGAGTGGAACGGATTCGACAAAGGCAAAGGTCAGCCAGAAGCACTAAAGCATGAACTTTCAGGTTACTGGAGCAGACGAATTGATTTGGCAAACCGGCTTGTCTACAAGGTCGAAGACGACAAAATTTACATTGTCCAATGCGGAACACACTACCGGCAGTAAAGGCAGAGACAAAATGCTTTTTTTTAAACTGATTCTCCTTGTCACGGCAATTTCATTCATCTCATATTTTATGACAACAACGATTGTTGATGTCGCGCTGGCGGGACGGCTTGATTTTTATTTCAGCGCAAAAGCAAGGGCAAAAGAATTTCTTATTACAAAGGCGAACCGGATTGATTTTCAGGACGGATTCAAATGCTCAGGATTTTCATCCGCATTCGTGATGAGGCGCTGGAACATCAGCGCGGACGGGAATTCAGCCTACGAAAAAATGCCGAACAAAATGCGCGGCGGCTACGTTTACCCGAAAGGAATCTTCAATTTTCTTTCTAAAAACGGATTCAAGGTAAAATACTGCCGTGGAAACCTGAATGCGCTCAAAAATGCGGTCGCCACCGGAAATCCTGTAATCGCGATGATAAAAATCCGACCGGACAAAAACTGGCTGCATTACGTCCCGGTTGTCGGCTACGAAGGGCAGAATATCTTTGTCGCAGAATCGCTCGCCGAGCTTTCAAACTGCAACGAACCGCATTACAATAGAAGAATCCCGGCAAAAGAATTCAAGAAGCTCTGGAACACCGCAATGCCAAAAATGCCGCTGTATGCGAACACGTTTTTTACGGTGGAAAGATAAGGGGTTGTGTAATATAATTAGGCAAGCAGAAAGACTCTGTTAATCTGCAAACTAAAATTAGGACTTTCCAAATATGGCCAAGAAAAAATCGCCTTACGAGCTTGATTTTGAAGAATATATCCGCAACTCAGAGCCTGCAAAAAAGGAAAAGACTTATGCCTGGTCTACGGCAATCGGCCTGCAGCAGGTGGACGGTTTAACACCCTCAAAATATCTTTTTGAGACTGCGAAACGCAACATCGACGGCGAAATTTCGGTTGCAGAAGCGACATCCATAATTGACAGCTATTATGAATCAAAAACAGACCGTTCAGGAAACGACAACGAGAGAACAGAAGAAGCCGACAAGGTTTCATCAAGAATCGCGCAGATTTTAAGTGAAAAATCGTTCAACTTTTCTCCGTCTTACCTGATTGCGCTTCACGGAAGACTTTTTGCCGGAATATTCAAATTTGCGGGAAAAATCCGAGACTACGACATCTCAAAAAAAGAATGGGTTCTGGACGGCGATTCCGTAATGTACGGAGCCGCATTTGAGCTTAAAGCCGCGCTCGACTACGATTTTGAGCAGGAAAGGCATTTCAGCTATAAAAATCTCACGCTGGAAGAAACCGTAAAGCACATAACTTTCTTTGTATCCCGTCTTTGGCAGATTCACGCTTTTGGAGAAGGCAACACAAGGACAACCGCAGTTTTCACGATAAAATATCTTCGCTCGCTCGGATTCAATGCGGACAACAGAATATTCGCGGAAAATTCCTGGTATTTCCGAAATGCTCTCGTCCGTGCAAACTACAACAATCTTCAAAAAGGAATCCATGAAAATCCTGAATTTCTTGAAAAATTCTTCCGGAATCTCCTGCTCGGAGAACACAACGAACTGAAAAACAGATTTCTCCACATCAGGGCAAAAGATTTCCTGGAAATCAAAGGAAACGACAAAAACGTCACCGCAAACTACGGAAAAGTCACAGCAAATAATGAAAATGACACTAGAAACGTTAAAAAAGTCTCTGTAAATGACAAAAATGTCACACGAAATGTCACTGTAAACAGCGAAAATATCTCTGTAAACAATAAAAATATCACTGTAAAACTCACGCAAACACAAAAAGATATACTGAACCTGATAAAAGAAAACCCATGTATAACGCAAAATGAAATCGCATCAAAATTGAACATCGCACGGGAAACCGTAAACCGCAACATGAAAAAACTTCAGCAGGAAAAAATCATTCAGCGTCTCGGCGCGGACAAGAACGGCAGCTGGAAGATTTTACGGTAAAGATTCAATGCCAAAAATGCCGCTGTACGCAAACACGTTTTTTGAGGTGGAAAGATAAAAAAGTACGAGAAAACATCACTGTAAACAATAAAAACATCACACTAAACGGCAAAAATATCACCGTAAAACTCACTCAAATGTAGAAAGAAATATAAAAAGGGGAATTGCCGGGTCAAGCCCGACAATGACAGAGAAGCAAACCATCTAATGACAAGTTGGCTTTGTTGCGTGAGGGATGGTAAGGGCGCGAAGCGGCCACCGCAACGGAGCGTAGCGAAGTGAGGAGGCTGGAGCGATAGCGAAACCCTGAACAGCCCGACCGCCGAAAACTCAAGTTTGAGGCGGACACGCCCGAAAATAGCAGGTTACTTTATTTCTGCCCATGCCCTGCATTGTATAAAATCACCTACTAAAAATCTCTTTCTTGACAAAACTAAGCACGCTAGATATATACATTACCTAACAACCTTAGTTTTATAAAAATTTCCCGCGCAAATGCGGAAATGCAATTTTCCAGACTTTACAAGGATTCACATGGAAATCAGATACGAAAAACTTAACCACGGAAATTTTGGCGGGCGTTCGCTAGATGAATTTATAAGGAATCAGACAATCTTTGCCACAATGTCAAGTGATGAATTCAAAAAATAAAAAAATCGCCCGAACGGTCAAAAACCATTCGAGCGAAATACGCAAAGTCATCGAAATTTGGTAGCATTGAGTTATCTAAAAGACTGCTTTGTTTTGTTTGCAATTTTCACCAGCGTCAGCATAACTGGCACCTCCGTCAGTACGCCGACCGTTGTTGCAAGTGCTGCCGGGCTGGTAGTACCGAACAGAGCGACAGCAACCGCAACTGATAACTCAAAGAAATTAGACGCACCAATCATACCCGCAGGGGCGGAAATATCGTGCGGTAACTTTAACAACTTGCAGGCTCCATAGGCAATAAAGAAAATCAAAAATGTCTGTAAAATCAACGGCACTGCAATCAGTATGATGTGCAGCGGGTTTTCTAAAATGACTTCGCTTTGCCCCATGAAAATCAGCACCAGCGTAAGCAGTAGACCAATCGTAGTAATGGAATCAAATTTGTGAATAAACACATTTTCAAAATACTCTGTTCCCTTACTGCGGGTTACAAATACACGGGTCAAAATACCGCCTGCCAGTGGAATAACCACAAACAGTATTACGCTTAAAATCAGCGTATCAAAGGGAACACTAACATTGGAAACGTCCAACAAAAATTTTACGATAGGCACAAAAGCAATCAGAATAATGAGGTCATTGGTCGCCACCTGCACCACCGTATAAGCTGGATTTCCTTTTGTCAACGTACTCCATACAAACACCATCGCCGTACAAGGAGCAGCCCCCAAAAGCACTGCTCCGGCGAGGTATTCTACCGCAAGGTCAGGTGTAATAAATGCCTTGAAAATCACGAAGAAAAACAAGCTGGCAATGCCATACATTGTAAAAGGTTTTATAAGCCAGTTGACAATCCATGTCACAAACAACCCCTTCAGATTTTTTCCTACATTTCGTACACTGTTGAAGTCCACTTTCAGCATCATGGGATATATCATTACCCAAATCAGAATAGCCATCGGGATAGAGACACGGGCATATTCCAGCCGAGCCAGTAATGCAGGGACTACTGGGGCAAAATGCCCCAGCAATACGCCTACCACCATACACAGGAATACCCATATTGTCAGATACCGTTGAAAAAAATTGATCCCCGGATCAGCTTCTTTTTTCAACAATAAACACCTCCTTCAATTTGTATTTTTAACCGTATAATGCGCCCCTCAATTTGACTGATTATTTCCCGGAACACTTCATCCGGGCAGCCTGTCGGGTCATTTAGTCCCCAGTTATCGTCAAAAGCTCTGCCAATATAGGGACACCCCACATCACAGCCCATCGAAATCGCAATATCCGGTTCCGGGATGCTGTCAAAGGTTTTACTGTATTGGGACTGTTCCATATCAATCCCATACAGCTCTTTCATCAAGCGGACAGCATCCTGATTGATCTGGGGCTTGGTTTCGCTTCCAGCAGAATAGCTTTCAAATACATCGGAAGCAAAATGCTTCCCCAATGCCTCTGCTATCTGGCTCCGGCAGGAATTGTGGACGCATATAAAAGCAACTCTCATTTTCTCCACTTTTAGTACCCCAACTTATGGATCAGTTTTTCCACATCAGCAGCTTTCAGCACCTTTCCCATAGACACCACTTTTTCATTGACCACCAATGCAGGCATAGACATTACACCGTAGGCCATAATTTTCTCCATATCAGTGACATACTCCGGTTGAATAGACAACCCCATATTGTTCAGTGCTGCTTTTGTGTTCTCCAGCAAGGCATGGCAATTCTTACATCCGCTGCCTAAAACCTTAATACAGCAAATACTGTTGCTTGCCTCATCGCAGCAGCTACCGTTTACAGTCTCGGCCTCATACGTTTCACAAGCTCCATTGCAAGCACAAGCAACAGTCTTTCCTCCTTCCTCTTTTCTTTTGCCAAATCCGAACAGTCCCATAATAGAATCTCCTTTCAAATTTTGTATGGTTACACCTTATCGGCGATTTCCGCCTTGTTAAATCAACAGATACTGAAATACGTTAAACAGATAACCCACAATGACAATTCCAAGTGTGCAGATTACGATGAACAGTCCTAACAGTTTTGCTTTTACCGCTTTTTTCAGCATAATAATGGACGGCAAGCTAAGCGTAGTGACGGCCATCATAAAGCTGAGGATTGTACCAAGCTGCGCTCCTTTTGCAAGTAGGGCTTCCGCAACGGGAATCGTGCCGAAAATATCCGCATACATTGGAACACCCACTAACACGGCTAACACAACACCAAATGGATTGTTCCTTCCCAATACCGTCTGAATCCAGCTTTCCGGAATCCAGTTATGAATGATTGCACCGATACCAACACCAACCAAAATATACGGGAATACTTTCTTGAAAGTCTCAATTACCTGTTCCTTTGCAAAGATCATCCGAGCCTTAACTGTCAGTGCATCTGATTCAACATCCACGCTGTTTGCATTACGGATGAAATTTTCCACATAGGTCTCCATGTGCATTTTTTCAATGATTGTACCGCCGATTACTGCAATCACCAAGCCAACTACCACATAGACGATTGCGATCTTTGCCCCGAAAATGCTCATCAACAATACCAAACTTCCCAGATCAACCATCGGAGATGAAATCAGGAAAGAAAAAGTTACGCCTAAAGGAAGTCCAGCGCTGGTAAAACCAATAAACAGCGGAATAGATGAGCAGGAACAGAACGGCGTTACCGTCCCCAGCAGAGCAGCGATGATATTTGCCCAGATACCATGAAAACGTCCCAGTATTCGTTTGCTCCGCTCAGGCGGGAAATAGCTCTGAATATATGAGATTACAAAAATCAAGACACAGAGCAGGACGGTAATTTTAACCACATCGTAAAGAAAAAACTGGATGCTCCCACCCAAACGGGATGTTGTGTCTAACCCAAAAACGGATAAACCGTTTCCAATTACCGTATTCAGCCACTTCATTCCAAGCACCTGATCTTGAATGAAAAGCCACGTTAATCGTAAAATCTCCATAAGGTATGTCTCCTTTCAAATTGATAAATTCAAAACTATCGAAGTGTTATCCGAAAGAGAAGACACCCTTTACAGATGGCTTATTTTACCTACAGCAACTTCCGTTTTGCTCATCATGAGGAACTAAAGATAATTGTTGCTCAAGCAATTTTTTAGCACGCTCTGCGCCTTCGGGATTGATGGAGTAATGAACCCATTTCCCATCTTTACGCCCTTGTACGATGTCGGCATCACACAATATTTTCATGTGATGGGAAAGTGTTGATTGTGTAATATGCAAATCATCAAGCAATTTGCAGGCGCATTTTTCCCCTGTGCGGAGCAATTCTAAAATCTGTAAACGGTTTTCGTCACAAAATGCTTTGAACACCTTTATGGTCTCTGTGTATGCAGACGCCACGAATCTCACCTCACATTCGCTGTTTTAAACTTACCCCCTCATTATATTCATAAATTCAAAAATATCAATATGAATTTTGCGGAAAACGGAAAGATGAACAAGCTGCTTTTCAAGCCGACGTATTTGACACACAAAAAAATAACCCCTCCCTGTCAGGGAAGGGCTATCACAGTAATTTATTCTGTTATTTCCGGGATTTCCCCGACAAAGTTGTAAACAATCTTGACCTCCTGCATTCTCTGCTCTCGGCTGCACCTGATTTTCAAGGGAAATTCCGTTTGTTCCGCTCTCATGCTTCTTTTTTCCGCCCTGATTTTTCTGAAACTTTCCGGCTCAATTTCCCGAAACCAGAAAGCTTTTAACCTTGCGGAAAAATTTTCACCGTTCTCCTTCTTTCTGTTCGCGGTTCACATGCCGTTCCTTCTTGCCTGCGTCCAGAATCTGTGGCTTCGTTTTTTGCCGATGAAAAATCCCGCGTTCTGCCTGCTTGAATACTTTGGAGCGAACATTGTGATTGTTGCGCTCGGAACTTTCGCCGGCGTTATATTGCGGAAAATTTGTCCTATGTTGTTCGGAATTTTAAACGGCGGAAGAAGGTAAAGAGTGAAGGAAAATTTCAGAACTCTGGCTTAACGTGATTTACGGTTCTGCGACTTTCAGGTTTCCGAAATCCGGCTGGATAAAATATGTTGTCTGCATTGTCCGGAATCCTGAGAATTTTGCGTACTGCCACAGGTGCGGAATCAGATTTTCGTTGTAGTTCTTGAACTGGGCTTTTATGAAATTGGAGTTGGTTTCGGCGATTTTTCTTGTCTGGCAGAATTTTTCAGATTTTCCGGCAAGGTTGATTTTGCTGTTGTTTCTGTCATCGCTTGCGTTCAGAATTATTCTGTTCCGTTTCAAAATCCGCGCGATTGTGTTTTGCGGCGGAAGAATGTTGCTTTTTTTGATGTTACATTCTGGGCAGCTCAGCACGAAATTCCAAAGTTTGTCTTCTTTTACAAAACTCCAGGGAATAAAATGGTCAACATGGATTTTTGCGCCGAGTTTTTTTCCGCAGTAAAAGCAGTTACATTCCTCAAATTCAGAAAAAAGAATGTTGCGGTAGATTTCAAGCGGCGTCCTTTCCGGCAGCGAAAGCTCAAGTTTTGAAAGAAGATGAAACAGCACATTCTCCTCGTTGATTTTTTCAAGGAATTTTGCCCAGGCATAGTAATTCAGTTTTTCAAGTTCGATTTTATATTTCAGAAGAAATTCGTAAGCACTTTGCGAGAGCGTGATGAAATTTCCGTTCTGGTCGAATCCGTAGAGTTTTCCGCCGAAGTCTCCGTAAAGCGCACCGAGAACATATTTTCTGCATTCCGCCTGAACTTTTTGCGTGAGTGCCGATTTTGTATTTTCTTCGATTGACGCAAATTCAAGGTTTTCAAGGAGCGGATTTTTTGCGGTTGCCTCATTGAAAATCTGTTCGATTTTTGAAGTTTTTCCTTCGCCCGTCGGTTTTTGCTGATGAAGATGATATTTTACGACAAGATTCCAGAAACATTCGGCGAATTTTGCGAACAGGTCGGAATAAAAAATCAGCTGACCGTTCTCGTCCGGTGTGTTGTTCAGAAGATTGTCCAGAATCGATTTTAAAAGTGCGAATTTGTAAGTTGAAGTCTTATGGCAGCTTTCCGAAAAAAAAATTGAACAGGCTCCAATATTCGTCATCAGAAATGGAAGAAGAGTTTAGACTGCCAGATTTTGAGTTCCACGCCATTATTTGTCCTTAATAACGGTCGTTTTTTGTGACAGGCTCAGTCATTTTGCAAGTTCTCTGTATGCTTCAAGATTTTGTTTTATAAGGGCATCTGAAATTTTATGCACTTCATCATCTAGTACAAAAACAAGATTTTCTTTGACATATTCAACTGCTGTAAACATAAACACCTCGATTTTGAGCCGAAATAATCTTTAGAATTATATCACATTTTCTAAATTCTGTTAATTTTCAGTTGAAAATCGCCTTTCTTAAAGCTGCGTTTATTTTTGTCTGATAGCCTTTTCCCAGTCTTTTGAATGCCTCGATGACATCTGCGTCAAGTTTCAGTGTAATCTGCTGTTTTTTAGGCTTATAGTATGCAGGATTTGCCGGAACGAACTCTGAAAGTTCCTTTTTTGACAATTTTGGAGCATCTTCATAGTTTATTTCGTGATTTTTTGCGGCTTCAATTTCTTTAATTGCATCAAATGTTGGCTGGTCGCCAATCTTGATTTCTTTTTTTACTATTTCCATAATAAAGCCTCCTTTCTTCTGCATCTGCTAACCGTGCCGAAATAATTCGATATGATTCAAATCTTTCTGTATAAACAACGAATAAAACATCTTCGACTTTTCCGATTGTCTGGAAAGAGTCTTCCTCACGGACATTGTTTTCCGAGTGATCGTAGCGTTCAAGTCTGAATGGGTCTGCAAAAACATAGCTTGCTGTTTCAAAACTTATGTGATGTTTCTGCTTGTTCTGCTGATTTTTATTTTCATCCCATTCGACATTCATAGAAAAAGTATATACTGAAAAGAAGTTACTGTAAACAAAAAATTCTGTCACAAAAAACGTCCGTTAAATATGGTCTATATAACTAAAAAATCAAACGGACTTATTTCTGATATGGATTTTACAAAATACTCACAGAATGAGCAAATAAAGAAAAGTTTACCTAATGTAGGTTGCAATGTAACTGTGGATGACAAATTGACAATAGACAAGTTTCTTGAAAATAGATTTTCAAATTTAAATGCAGATTTGAACACTCGGCTTTCAACATTATACGAAGTCTTGAAAAAAGATTTTTCTTGATTTTTTCTCTAAAACTAAAAAATCTCACAATGAATAATAGACATAATCATCCACTACACATTTCCTAGAAAACTTTCCCCTGACGATGATATAATATAAATAATGACGGTTTGCATTATAATTTCTGTCGTAGTTGTAATATTTTTTTCTCTTATAGTTCTTCTTATTTATAGAAGAAAGTCGGCAAGAAAATTTCTTCAGAAAATCAGTTTGTTTCAGGAGCAGATAGAAGAATTTTTCGCAGAACTTGATTTTTTATTAAATCAGTTTATAACAAAAGAACAGGAAGAAGAGTTCATCGCAAAATGGCAGGAACTTTATTCTGAAATTGGCCGATACAGAATTCCTAAGAAAAATGCGGCGTTTGCAGAAATCAGCAAGTTCAAGGAGACTTTTAAAAATCTTCAAAAGATTATTTTGCAGTCAAATGGTGAAATAAAACGTAAAGAAAAAATCAAAAATCTTGCTCAAAAAATATCGGAATTTTTCAATGAATTATTCAAACTTACGGAAAATTATGTTTCCCATTCCGCAGAGCTTCAGTTTATAAAAAAATGGCAATTTCTTTTTCTTGAGGCGAATCAGACAGATGCTCGTGATGAAGATGAGAAATTCTCGGAAATTGAGCGTTTCAAAACGGTTTATGATTCTTTGCACGATTATTTTGAAAATGCAAATGAGCAGTTCATTCAAAATGAATCTTTAAAATATGATGCGCTATTTTCAAATGTTGACGGTAAGAATCTGGATTTTCAGCAGCGGACGGCGGTTATCACTGATGAGAATAGAATTTTAGTTTTAGCCGGTGCAGGAAGCGGAAAAACGCTTACGATTGCGGCAAAAGTAAAATATCTTTGCGAAGTGAAAAATATAAATCCGGATGAAATTCTTCTTGTTTCGTTCACAAAAAAATCCGCGCAGGAAATGACTGAACGAATTCAAGATAAGCTTGGCATAAACGTACAGGCAACGACTTTTCACAGGCTTGGACTTGAGATAATCAAAAACGCAAACGGCAGGCGGCCGGAAGTTTTGGATGAAAATGTTCTTGGGGATTTTATCAATAATTTTTTTGAGAACGAGCTTTTAAATTATCCTGAGCTTATAAAAAATCTTACCGAATACTTTGTGTACTTTCTGGAAATTCCTGAAAATATAGAAAACTATTCTTCTCTTGGCGAATTGTATGAAGCAGAAAAAACTTTCGACCTTGAAACCTTAAAGTCAAAATACGACCGGGAAAAATATGTCCGTGAAACTGGAGCAGAAAAACTAAAGGCATTAAGAACGCTGAACAATGAGCAGGTAAAAAGCGTTGAGGAAACAAAAATCGCCAATTTCCTTTTTATGCACGGAATCAGATATGAATACGAAAAACTTTATCCGTTTGAAAGCGACGACCCGAAACGAAAATCATACAGACCGGATTTTTATCTTTGTGATTACGACATTTATCTGGAGCATTTTGGCATTTCAAAAGATTTTACAGTTCCTTGGCTTTCTCCTGTTGAAGAAAAAAAGTATCTTGACGGAATTTTATGGAAGCGAGATTTTCATAAGGAAAACGGTACAAAGCTGATTGAAACTTATTCGTGTTACAGCTCGGAAGGAATTCTTCTAAAAAAACTTGAGAAGCTTCTTGTTGAAAATAATGTTGAATTTAAGCCACGTGATTTTACTGATATTTTTAACACTGTTTACGCAAGCAAAAGCAACAAGTATTTTAGCGAATTTATAAAACTCTGCTGCACTTTTATAACTCTCTTTAAGTCGAACAATTACAAAATAGAAGAAATTGAAAATTTGCGGCAAAAATATCTTTCGGAAGAAAAAAATGAATTCCTTTGCGAGCGGACAAATCTTTTCCTTGATATAATAAAAATTCTTTTGGCAGAATATCGGAATTATCTTTCTAAAAATAATGCGATTGATTTTTCTGACATGATAAATGATGCGGCTACCTTGGTTTCAAATGACTGCGATATTCTTCCATATAAACATGTAATTGTTGATGAATATCAGGATATTTCAAAGTCAAGGTTCAATTTTTTAAAGGCGATTGCGGACAGAACCGGAGCGAAATTCTTTTGCGTGGGCGATGACTGGCAATCAATTTACCGTTTTGCCGGAAGTGACATTTCTTTGTTCACTGATTTTGAAAAATCTTTTGGGTATACGAAAATTTTGCGGATTGAAAAAACTTACCGAAATTCCCAGCAGCTGATAGATGAGGCTTCAACTTTTGTTCTAAAAAATCCCATGCAGCTGAAAAAGAATTTGCGTTCAGATAAAACTCTTGATTATCCGCTTGTTTTCTGGGGCTTCGACGATGATCCAAGAAAATCTTTGCAGCAGATGATAAATAAGATTGTCTTGGATTTTGGCGTAAATTCTTCTGTTTTGCTTTTGGGACGCACAAACTATGATTTGGAAATTGCAAAGAAAACCGGGCTTTTTAAAAATTATTATCAGAACAGAAAATAAAAACTTGAGTACATTCCAATTCCCGAACTTCAGATTGATTTTATGTCAGTCCATAAATCAAAAGGACTTGAGGCTGACAATGTGATTCTCTTGAATTTTAAGAATGACAAACTTGGATTTCCGAACCAAATTGCAGATGACAAAGTTTTGAATCTTGTTCTTACAAATGCGGAAGACTTTAAATTTGCTGAAGAACGCCGCCTTTTTTATGTTGCCATTACCCGCACAAAAAACAGGACGTTCATTCTTACAGACAACAGAAATCCTTCCCCGTTTTTCAAGGAATTTACAGCTTCAAAGTCAGTATGCTTTATTTCTGTCAGACAGACTGTAAACGAAGGTCAGGAAAAATGCCCGTTTTGCAAAACTGGAAATCTCTTAAAAGTTGAGCACAACGGAAAATCTTTTGTCGGATGCTCAAATTTTCCAAAATGCAAATACACAATCCAGGATGCGACTGTCTTTGAAAATCCGAAAAAATGTCCTGCGTGCGGCGGATTTCTAATAAAAAGAAAAGGCAAGAAAAACAATCACTGGTTCATCGGCTGCACAAACTATCCATACTGCGAATACACGGAAAAACTTTTCCACTAAGTTCCCCAAATAAAGTCACTATTTTTTCCCAACGGACTAGGCATATTACCATTTTATGTCATCTCCAGCCGCAAGCTCGGCTTCTGCAAAAAACAGGTAGCCCGCAGCCAGAGCAAATATCTTTCTAAAAAGCCTTACCTCAAGCTCCTTGGAAGTTTTATTACGTAAATCACATCGTTATCAATTCTGCCTGTTCCTGGGAGTTTTTTCTGCACAAGCTGGTTGTTTTCAACATTGATTGCAAAGTCGTTGTCGTTTGCCACGGCGATTGTGTTGCTGTCCAAAATCCAAAGGCCTTCAAGCTTGTCGTGCGGATATTTGTTCGGAAGATATTCCACAAGGTCAACAAGGAATTCTTTTTTTACAGGCTTAATTCCAGCGGCCTCAATCTCTTCTGTTGTGCACTGCTCAAGAGTTTTTCCGTTTATTAGAAGTCCTTCTTTCGATTCAGAATTTTCTCCTGTTATGTCTGTCGCGTCTTTAAGGTCAATTTTGAAAAGATACTTATGTGCTTCTTTTTCGCCGGAAAACTTTCCGTCGCGTTCAATTACGACAAATTCTGTGTTTGAAAGCGCCGTAATTCCGCAGGTGGAATCTGTCTCCTTGTTTTGAATATAAGCGTACTGCTTTGTGCTGCCAGTTTTAATATCAAAAGTTACAATGCGAACAAGCTGCTTGTTTGAAATTTCTTTCTTTGAAGGATTGAAAAGCGTGGACTGCATGATTCCTACAAGAGTTTTTTCGTCCGGAGTTATTGCAAGACCTTCCATTCCGCGGTTTGCCCGGCGGCGCGCAAGAACTGCCGGAAGATGCCTTTTTCCTGTGTCCATTCCGAACGGGCTTATTCTTTCAATCTGCTTTCCGTCTGCGTCGTAGTGGACAATGTGCGGACCGTATTCATCAGAAATCCAGAAAGTTCCGTCTTTCATCGCAATGATTCCCTCGCTGTCAAGTCCGTATTCGTCTGTTCCAAGAATGTTTCCGTCAAGGTCGTAGGCAATTTCTCCAGTCGCGCCTTTTCCGTTTGGGTTTGGAAGACCGGTTATTTCTTTTCCGTCAGGAGATTTCAGCGTGATTTCTTTTACGAGCGAAACTGAGCCGTCTTTGTTCATCTTGAAAAGTCCGATTCTTGGAGCGTAAGAAGAAACCGGGAACATTTTTCCTTTTCCGCTGTTCCCCTTAAAATCGATGTTTGGACCGCGGTCTGTTACTAAATAAAATAGACTTGAATCCGTTGGATGGGCGCACGCGTCTGAGCCGTATCCGCCGTTTTGAATTTCCACGCCGTCATTTGTTTTTGCAAGAACAGTGTAGGGAACTTCGCTTCCGTTCAAGCCGACTTTTTCAAACGGAGATGTTGAATCTGCTCCTGCCTTTGATGTTGAAGCACAGGAAACCGGCAAAAAAGCCGCCATTGCAGCCAACGCATAAAATAATTGTCTTTTCATAAAAACCTCGTTGATTATGTTTTACAAAAAGATAAATGCCGACTGTAAAATTCCAATTAAGAAACTGTTAGGTTAAGGATAATTTATTTTTTATATGATTAATTTTGTACTTGCTGCTTGGAATCTATTGTTTTTATGATTCTTAATTGACCTAACGGAAATATTTCATTATTATAATGAAACTAAAAATGAATTTTGCCGGAAATGTCCGGTGTTTGGAGTAAAAAATGGCTGTTTTAAAAACAATCCTTCTCATTGCGTTTGTAATTATCTGTGTGCTTTTAGTTCTTCTTGTTCTTGTTCAGAATGAAGAAAATAATGGCATGGGAAGCGCTTTTGGCGGCGGACAGTCTACAGCTTTTGGTGCCCGCTCAGCGAGTGTTCTTACAAAGACAACTGGTGTTCTTGCCGCATTGTTCTTTGTAACTGCTTTTGGAATTTCACTTTTAAACAAAGCTCCTGCGAAAGAAGACTTGTCATCTACGGTAAAGGAAATTCAGGGAGAACAGACTTCTTCTGAGAATAACGGAAGCTGGCTTCAAGAGGAGCTTAGCCCTGCTGAAAAATAAAGCTACTTGTTTTTGGTGGCTCTATTGTTAAGGATGGTAATATGGTTTTTTCAAAAATATTCTCTCCTAAAAGCATAATTGTAAACCTTGAAAGCGAAGATAAAGATGAGCTTTTTGAGGAAATGGTGCAAGTTATCCATTCTGAACACCCGGAAGTAGGTAGGGACGATGCACTGTCTGTTCTTCATGCACGTGAAGCTCAGATGAGTACTGGCATAATGCATGGTGTTGCTGTTCCGCATGGAATTTGCAGTTCTGTAAAAGGTTGTGTCGGAGCAATAGGAATAAGCCGCAAAGGTATTGATTATGATGCCTTGGATGGTTCTCCTGTAAATCTTGTATTTATGCTCTTGTGCAGTCCGAACGACAATAATATTCTTCTTGAGATTTTAAAAGAGCTTGCCGTTGTTCTGCAAGATCCTCTGTTTATAACGAAACTTTTTGAAAAAACTTCGCCGCAGGAAGTATTCGATGCTTTATGCGAGGCTGAATCTCAATAGAATAAGTGTAAACCTTTTATTTGGAGTACATAATGGCTGCTGAAGAAATTGATATTATTACACATCTTCTTGATGTAGAAAAAGAAGCTTCTACAACAGTGCTTGATGCGCAGAAAAGAGCAGATGAAAAAATCGCGGCTGCACGTGCTCAAGCTGAATCTGAATTCAAGACAAAATATTCTGCTGTTGTTTCTGAAATTGAGCAGAAAGAAAAAGATACAAAATCCACTATAGAAAAAAAACATTCCGCAGACCTGGAATCGTATAAACAGAATTTGAATTCAAGCGAAAAGGATTATACGTCTTTTAACGCTCTTATGGATAAAATTCTTTTTTCATAGGAGAGCGATATGGCAATGGATAAGTCCGCCGCTGATTCTTATGTTTATGCAAAGGCCAGCGGTATGCTTGCCCGGTCTTATGTCGGGGAACGCGCAAGGCAGTTGTTTTCTTTTCATACATTGCAGGAATTGTGGGCTTTTTTGTTCAAGAAAGAAGTTCCTGTCGTTCCAGAAACTCTTTTGGCTCATGCCTTGGAGCAGGAAGCCTTTGAACGTTTTATTTATGACTATAAGAAGCTTGTTGGGAATTATTCAGAGCCGGACAGCATTGTTTTAACTTTGCTTAGAAGTTTTGACTATGAAAATCTTAAGGACATTTCTGCTTCACTTTCGCTTGGAGAAAAGAAAATTCCTGATATACAAAAGATATCTCCTTTTAATATAATAAATTACGATAAATGGCCGGACATTGCTTCGGTTACATCCGGCGGACCGCTTTCCTGGTATAATAGTATTCCTCCTGTTTCAGAGCAGCATTTGGCGAATTACAAGCTTGACTGTCATTACATTATGTCGCTTTGGAATGCAGCCAAGCAGCTTCATTCATCTTGCAGGGAGGAAATTCTTAAGCTGATTGGTGAAAAAATCAGAATAGACAATATTGTCTGGGCAATCCGGCTTCGGTTTTACTATAAAATGCAAAGGGAAGAAATAATTCCGCTTTTGGCTTATTCAACAGAAAAAAAGGAAAGTTCAGATCCTCTTGCCTATGAAGCTATAAAGACACTGGACTTAGAACTGGACAATTACGATGCTTGGAAAAACTGGAAATACAGCAGGCTTTTGAATCCGCATGAAGAAGGCGTTGTATGGACAATAGATCCTAGATGGATTTCTAATTCGTATAAAAGTCTTTATGTAAAAAAAGCGTACAAACTTTTCCATAAATATCCGTTTACGGCTTGCCCGATTGTCTGCTGGTTTATTATAAAAAGAAACGAACTTGACAATATCCGCACGGCTTCTGAAAGTCTGCGGCTTAGTATAGATTCATCGCAGGCTATGCAGATGACTGGAGCCTTGGAGGTAATAAATGGCTAGAACAACCACAATGCGTCTTATTGAGCTTATGGTTTTGCGGGAAGACATACATTCTGTTCTTAAATACCTTGGCGAACTGGGCGAATTTCAGTTCCAGCAGGAATTTGCCTCTGATTCTTCCGACTCTGCAAAAAGACTTAACCCGGATGCTTCTATTTTTGAGCGGCTTCAGCAGGTTAGGGCGGCTTTGGATTTGCCTGATTTGGACGGATATAAAGTTTCTGTTCCGCTTCCTTCTGACGCAGATTTTGAAAGTGCGACAAAAATTATTGATTCAGTTGAAGATATTCACAAAAAAGAACTTACTGCCGCTGATGAAGAAAAAAGGGCAGTTTCTGCATATAAAGAGGCTTTGGCTTTTGCAAATCTGAAAGTTTCTTATTCAGATCTTGAGTCGCTTTCTTTTCTTACTTTGAGAATCGGAAAAATAGATCCTGAAAAAATTGATGATTTAAAGGCTCGGCTTGGCTCACGTGGAATTATTGTAAAACTTGGCGATGATGATTCAAGAATTCTTGCCGCTTCGTCAAAAAAAGCCCGCTTTGCCTTGGACGGAGAACTTAAGGAGGCCGGATTTACAGAACTTCAGGTTCCAAAGGATTTTAAAGGAATTCCTGATGAGGTTCTTCTTACTTTGGAGCGTAACAAAACAGAAGCTGCCGCTGCCCTTGAGGAAATTCAGACTGAACGCCGTAATTTTGCGGAAACTCACAAGGACGAGCTTTACAGGCTTTTGCAGATTTATTCAATTGGAAGCCAAATTTATTCTGTGGAAAATTCTCTTGAGTCCACGGAATTTGTATATAGAATAACAGGTTGGATTCCGGCTTTTCTTATTAGAAAAGTAATGAAAGATTTAGACGAGCTTACACAAAGCCGAGCTGGAATCCGTGAATTTTTGCCAACTGAAGTTCCGTCTGTTATTTCCGGACAGGAAAAGGTTCCGGTTCAGGTTAAGCATGGAAAAATTGTTTCAAACTTTGAGCGCATGATTTTCAGCTATGGCTCGCCTTTGTATGGAACTATTGATCCGACTCCGTTTGTGGCTTTGTTCTTTACGGTTCTTTTTGGAATTATGTTTGGGGATGCTGGTCAGGGATTGTGCTTCCTTATAATAGGAATTCTTTGCTGCCTTAAAAAAATCAAGATTTCAGGCTGGGAAAAGTTCGGCGGAATTTTTTGCTGCATAGGAATAAGCAGTACGATTATGGGACTTCTTACCGGCGAGTTTTTTGCAAATGAAACTTTGTTGCGTCCGTTCGCCTTGTGGGTTACAGGACTTTTTGGAACTCCGCACGCTCCGATTCTGCACATGATGCCTTCAAGCGATCCTGCTTCTATAACTAGAATGTTTGCGTTCTTTGGCTTTACGATTTCAATAGGATTTATAATCAACAGCTGCGGACTTATAATAAATATAATAAATCAGTTTTCTTTGCGTCGTATTGGAAAAGCTTTGTTTGGAAAAACTGGAATTTCAGGAGCGGTTTTCTTCTGGTATGTGATTATCTTTGCGGTTAGAGTTGCGTTGTTCAAGCATGCTCCTGCCGCTTATGACTGGGTTATTATATCTGTTTCGCTGTTTTTGACTGCCTGCTCCGAAATATTCCAGAGACTTGTTGACGGCGAGCGTCCTATTTTGGAAAACGGCCTTTTTAGTGCAGTTATTGGCGCTGTAGTTGAAATTATAGAAGTCATTTCTTCTTATCTTTCAAATACAGTGAGCTTTGTCCGTGTAGGCGCATTTGCTCTTGCCCACGCAGTTTTGGGATATATTATCAATACCTTTGTTGAACTTGCCCCTGGCGCAGGCGGAATTGCTGTAGCCATTTTGGGGAATGCTATTGTTGTAGTTCTTGAAGGAATGATTGTTGCAATTCAGGTTGTGCGTCTTCAGTATTACGAGTTCTTCTCGAAATTCTTTAGCGAGACAGGACGGGAATTCAAGCCGTTCTCTTTTGTTTATAAAGAGACAGTTTAATTTGTGGACAGCTGCTTTTTGCAGTTTATTTATAGAATTTTTAGAACAAGAGGTTTTTATTATGAACAAGAAATTTTTGGTTGCTCTCTCAATGATGCTTTTGGTTGCTGTTGCTGGCGTTTTTGCGCAGGCTTCTTCTGTTCCTGAAGAGCAGGCTGTAGAACAGGCGGCTTCTAATTCTGGGGCTATAAAATATGTAGCTGCTGCTCTTGCTGTTGGAATCGCTTGTATTGGCGGTGGTTCTGCTGTTGGAAAAATCGGTTCAGCTGCTATGGGCGCAATGAGCGAAAACGCAGAGCTTTCAGGAAAGGCGCTTCCTTTTGTAGGTCTTGCTGAAGGTATTTGTCTTTGGGGATTCCTTGTTGCTTTGTTCATTATGATAATGTAATAGAATTTTTTGCTGAAGACTGAATTTTGGGTACTTCTATCTTCTTAAAATTCAGTCTGGCATAAAAGCATAATCATGGAATATTTTGTAATTGGAGAACGGGAACTGATTCTTGGCTTTATGCTTGCGGGCGTAAAAGGCAAGGCTGTTTCTAACAGACAGGAAGCTTTGGATGCTTTTAACAAGGCAACCGGACAAAATTCTTCCGTAGGCTCCGTTGGTGACATACCAAAGGTTCTTATTCTTACGGAAGATATAGCCGATATGCTGTCCAAGGAAATTCAGTCTTGGCAGATGCACGGAAAAGCTCCTCTTATTGTGGAAATTCCTGGGCTTCAGGGACACATTCAGGGAAGAAAAACTCTTACTGATTCAATCCGGGAAGCAGTTGGAATTCAAGTTTAATTTTTATTCATCGATTTTGGATTTTAAGCAAAACTAAAAAAATCCAGTTGCAAGGCTTTATGTATGCAGAAAGAACTGCCCTTGCTCTGAATTTTAGGGGGCTTATAAAACTAATCATTTTGTGCGGAAGGTTCATACCGAAACCATACAAGGAAGACTTTTTTATGGAAGAATTACGTTCAACGGAAGTCCTGGACAAAGAAATTCGTTCTGACAGTGTAAAAAAAGCAGAAAAAATTCTTGCAAAAGCGGACGAAAGCGCAAAGCAGCTCATTGACGGAGTTCAAGCCCGCATTGTAAAGGCGAAGTCAGACGCAGAAAAAATCTCCGCGGAAGGAATTGCTGTTTATGAAAAAAATATAAATGCGTCGCTTCCTCTTGAAAAGCAGCGTTATCTGGTTTCTTTCATTTATGGCTCTATTATAGAAGCTATGAATAAGTATTTTGAATCTATCGGAGACAAAAAACGTCTTCTTGTTATACAAAGTCTTTGTGAGCGTGCAAAAAAAGCAATTCAGGAAAAGAAAATTTCAGCAGTTGTTGTTGGATTCAATCTTTCTGATGCTGAATCTATGCTGAAAGAAGTTTTTCCGCAGAATCTTTCTTCGTGCGAGGCTGGAGACGTTCAACTTGTTTCCCGCGAAAGTCTTGAAGGATTCAATCTAAAGGAAGGAATTATATTGAAGTCTTTGGACGGTTCTGTTACTTGCCGTTTGACGCTTGATGAAAAAATAAAGGAAATTTTAGACGAAAAAAGAGGAGTTCTTGCACAGACTCTTTTTGGCGGGAGGTTGCCTGAATGATTACTGGAAAAATAACCCGAATTTCAGGTCCTATAGTCTATGCTGAAGGTCTTGAAAAATGTGGACTTTACGATGTTGTTGATGTTGGTGAAAAGAAGCTTATTGGTGAAATAATCCGCCAGAGTGAAGGAAAAGCTACAATTCAGGTTTACGAAGATGTTACTGGAATGCACGTTGGCGAGCAGGTTGTTTCTAGCGAGCGACCTCTTTCACTTAAACTTGGTCCTGGGCTTGTAGGCACAATTTACGATGGAATTCAGCGTCCGCTAAAAGAAATGTATGAAGACGGCGGAGTTTTCCTGCTTCCTGGACAGCGCACAGAGCCTATCGATAATAAAAAGAAATGGGAATTTATTCCTGCCGCTCATCCTTCTGATGGAAAAGAAATGTGCGAAGGTTTTTCCATTGCTCCGGGAATGGTTCTTGGAACTGTTCAGGAAACTGGTTCTATCGTTCATAAGATAATGGTTCCTCCGACAATCCGCGGACGTGTTCTAAAGACTTTTGCCGGAAAGGGCTCTTATACAATTGATGAGACAATCGCTACTACAGAGCTTGGTGAAAATATTTCGATGAGCCAGTACTGGCCTTTGCGCAAGCCTCGTCCTTTTTCGCAGAAACTCGAAGTAAGCCAGCCGCTTGTTACAGGTCTTCGTGTAATTGATGTTTTCTTTCCGCTTTCAAAGGGCGGAACTGCCGCAATTCCAGGCGGATTCGGTACTGGAAAAACAATGACCCAGCACGCGATTGCAAAATGGTGCGATGCGGATTTGATTGTCTACATTGGATGCGGTGAGCGTGGAAACGAGATGACCGATGTTTTGACTGAATTTCCGACTTTGATAGACCCTCGTACAGGACGTTCTCTTATGGAACGCACAATTTTGATTGCAAACACTTCAAATATGCCGGTTGCGGCGCGCGAAGTTTCGCTTTATTCTGGAATTACGCTTGCCGAATATTACCGCGACATGGGAATGCACGTTGCAATTATGGCGGACTCGACTAGCCGTTGGGCAGAAGCCTTGCGTGAGCTTTCCGGCCGTATGGAGGAAATGCCTGCTGAGGAAGGTTATCCTGCGTATCTTCCGACTCGCCTTGCTGAATTCTATGAGCGTGCCGGTCGTGTTAATTCTCTCTGCGGAAAAGAAGGCTCAGTTTCTGTTATTGGAGCTGTTTCTCCTGCGGGCGGCGACTTTTCTGAGCCTGTAACCCAGCATACAAAGCGTTTTATCCGCTGCTTCTGGGCGTTGGACCGTGAGCTTGCAAATGCACGCCATTATCCTGCTATTGGCTGGATTGATTCGTATTCAGAATATGCCGCGGAAATTAAAGGCTGGTGGGATAAATTTGATCCTCGATGGTCTGCAATCCGTGTTCAGGCTTTGGATTTGCTCAAGCGTGAACAGCGTCTTCAGCAGATTGTCCGCTTGATTGGAGCTGATGCTTTGCCGGACAGCGATCGTCTTATTCTTACTGTCTGCGAAATGATTAAAAACGGATTTTTGCAGCAGAATGCTTTTGATTCAATTGATGCCTATGCAGTTCCTGAAAAACAGGTGAATATACTTTTGCTTATGATGACTTTCTATGAAAAAGCGCTAAAGGTTATAAAATCCGGCTGTCCGCTTTTGAAAGTTACCGAGCTTCCTGTACGAAATGAAATAATCAGGGCAAAAAGCGAAATTCCAAACGACAAGCTTGACGAGCTTACAACTATTCAAAATCACCTTGACGATCAGATGGCGGAACTTGAAAGAATGTACCGCAAGGATGTTGCACTATGAAAGGAATTGAATATACAGGACTGACTTCTGTTGACGGACCGATTGTAGCTGTAAAGCGCAGTGAAAATTCCTCTTATGACGAAGTTGTTTATGTCCGCGATAAAAACGGTGAAAAAAAGACTGGACGCATTATAGATTTGAATGAAAAAACTGCGATTGTTCAGATTTTTGGAAGCACAACTGGTCTTGACTTGGAAAATACAACTGTGGAATTCCTTGAAGAGCCAATGGAACTGCGTGTTGGAAAAGGGCTTCTTGGACGCATTTTCAACGGACTTGGCGAGCCTATAGATGGCTATCCGCAGATTATTTCCGACAAAAAAGTAAATGTAAACGGAAATCCGATAAATCCTTATGCACGTGTTTATCCGCGCGATTTTATTCAGACAGGAATTTCTTCAATTGACGGAATGAACACGCTCATCCGCGGACAAAAGCTTCCGATTTTCTCTGGAAACGGACTTCCGCACAACAAGCTTGCCGCCCAGATTATCCGTCAGGCTAAAATTCTCAATAGCAACGAAGAATTTGTTATGGTTTTTGCCGGCATGGGAATAAAATACGATGTCGCGCAGTTTTTTAAGCATACTTTTGAAGAGTCTGGAGTTTTGTCAAAAGTTGTAATGTTCCAGTCGCTGGCTGATGCGCCTTCCATTGAACGTATTATTACTCCGAGATGCGCTCTTACCGCCGCTGAATATCTTGCCTATGAATGCAATATGCACGTTCTTGTTGTTATGACAGATATGACAAACTATTGCGAAGCCTTGCGTGAAATTTCAACAACGCGCGGTGAAGTTCCTGGAAGAAAAGGTTATCCGGGCTATCTTTACTCAAATTTGGCTGAGCTTTATGAGCGTGCAGGAAAAATTCAGGGAAGCACAGGTTCAATTACACAAATTCCTATTCTTTCTATGCCGAACGATGATATTTCGCATCCGATTCCTGACCTTACAGGATATATCACGGAAGGTCAGATTGTTCTTGACCGCGAAATGAGCCAGAAGGGGATGTATCCGCCGGTATCAGGACTTCCTAGCTTGAGCCGCCTTATGAAAGACGGAATTGGTGAAGGCATGACACGTGAAGATCATGCGCCTGTTTCAAGCCAGCTTTTTGCCGCTTACAGTAAAGTAAAATCAATCCGAAACCTTGCTTCTATTATTGGCGAAGAGGAGCTTTCAGAGCTTGACCAGTGCTACTTGAAATTCGGAAATGAGCTTGAAGCGAAATTCTTTACCCAAGGCGAATATGAAGACCGCTCAATAGATCAGACTCTTGACTTGGGCTGGAAAATGCTTAGTATTCTTCCGCGCGAAGAGCTTTACAGAATCAAGAATGAAATGATTGACAAATATCTTCCAAAAGCTTTAGAGAACTGACTATGGCAAAACTGAATATTGCTCCGACAAAATCGAATCTTCTCGCGATAAAAGAGCAGCTGGCAATCAGCACTGAAGGCTACGACTTGCTTGAGCAAAAGCGCGAGATTCTTGTAATGGAGCTTATGCGGATTGTTGAACAGGTTAAGCTTCTGGAAAATCAGATTGACAAGTGCGTTCAGAAAGCATATCCTGCGCTGAAAAAAATGCTTGTTTCTGTCGGCGGCGACCGTGTTGAGCGGATTGCGCACGGAATTGACTACAACTTTGAAATTACAAAAAAGCCGGCCGTAATTGCAGGAATGTCTTTTACAACAATCGATGTGAATCTTCCGCAGAGAAGGCTTTTTTCTTCTTTTATGGGAACTTTTGCAGACAGCGATGAAGTCATGGCGGATTTTTTTGAGCTTTTGACGCTTCTGACAAAAATGGCGAGCATAAGAACTGTCGCTTGGAGGCTTGCTCTTGAAGTCAAGAAAACCCAGCGCCGCGTAAATGCTTTGGATAAAACGGTTATTCCGCAGGACAAGGAAACTGTGAAGTATATTGAAGGTGTTCTTGAGGAACGGGAACGTGATAATGTTTTCGTTATGAAGTCTTTAAAAAAAAGGCAGGGTGAAAAATGATAAAACCTCTTTTTCAGCGGGTTGTAGTTGGCTACAATGGTTCCCGCTCTTCTCTTCATACAGTTTTGTACGCAATTCTTATGGCAAAAGTCTACAAGTGCGCAGTAAAAGTTGTGAGTGTTGTAGACATTGCTTCCATAAAGTATCTTACTTTGCAGAAATTTATGGTTTCGCAGGAAGGCGAGTCTATTGCAAAAAGTCTGGAATCTGACAGTGAAAAAAATCTGGATTATGTGACAGATCTTGCAAAGTCAAAAGGCGTAAAGATTGAAACTGAAATTCGCAAAGGCGCTGTTTGGTCTGAAATTATTACTGCCGCAGATGAATTTAAGGCTGATCTTATACTTTTAGGCGGTGCAAAAAACCTTGACCATCTTTCTTCACTTTCACGCGATGTGATTTCTTCCCAAGACAGCGAAATAATTGGAAGCGCGCACTGTTCTGTAATGGTTGTACGCGAGCCTTATGTTGAGCAAAAATTCAAGCTTGTTTAATTTTTTATAGAACATTTTTGGCTGTCTGAAATAAATTGTTTTGGACAGCTTTTTTGTTTTTAAAACTAAAATCACAATTTTTATATTCGCCCTTTTGTTTCCTGAAAATTTGTCTTATAATAAACTTTATGCGAATTTTACTTGCCGATGACAATGTAAGAAATTCCCAGGCTTTGGCGGAGTTCTTGCAAAAAAATCATTTTGGAACTGACACAGTTTACACTGGAACAGAAATTATTGAATATGCCTCTTATGAAATTTATGATGCGCTTGTTATTGGATCTGCTCTTCCAAAGATGAGCGGGCTTGAGGTGGTAAAAATTCTCCGTGCGAAAAAAAATTTTGTTCCGGTTCTTCTTATGTCTGAGAATCCTTCTGTTGACGAAATTGTTGAAGGTCTTGATTCCGGTGCGGACGATTATATTAGGAGACCTGTTTCTTTTGAAGAATTTCTTGCAAGAATAAAAGCTCTTACACGTAGAAAAGGTGAATTCAAGTCAAGCACAGTTTCAATAGGAAATTTTCTACTGGATAAAAATTCATGCGAAATTCAAAATTCCAGCGGCGAATCTATGAAAATATCTTTGAAGGAACTTTTGATTCTTACACTTTTGTTTGAGTTTCCGCATCAGGTTGTAAAAAAAGAGCTTATTATAGAAAAAATTTGGGGTGGAAACAGTGCCGCGGAATATAATAATGTTGAAGTTTATATTTCCTTTATCAGAAAAAAAATGGAGCAGCTCAATGTCAACGCACGGATAAGAACTGCGCGCGGCATAGGCTACTCCTTGGAAGAAATCGCTTAGCTTTTAGAATTTTGTTTTAAATCCGATTGTAGCTGAATAGCTTTTTTCCGGATCGCTTTTAAGATCCAGCAAATTTACAGAAACAGATGCGTTCAGTGTTCCTCCAAGAATTTCAATTCCTGCATAAGGCGAAATACAAAGGCTGTTTTCTTGCTTGTCATCTCCGTCTGGATCAATACGCGAAACTGCAAAAGTCGTGTGCGCTCCAACAGAAAGCCGTGTTGCTCCTGCGTAAAGCCTGTCAGTGTGGATATTTAAATTCATTCCAAGAACATTTTCTGTTCCCGGGTATCTTCTTATGATGTTTCTAAGAAAAATCATGTCTTCTGCCGCTTCCGCTGGAAAAATAAATCCAGACGTGTCAATGGAAATGTATTTTCCCTGTGCTCTTGGCTCAACAAACGCCCAGATATCTTTCATTTCTATCTTATCTGAATCTGAATCTGAATCGCTGTTGTCTTTTCTCAAAATGTATTTGTTTACACCGCCCTGAATCAAAAGAGAAGTTGTGTTTCTGTTTCCTATAAGAAAATTCAATCCGCCGTGAAGCTGGAGCTCTTTTATGTACACGAGCGCATCATTGTCTTCGCTGTTTACTTCGGAAGGAAGCGCAAGTCCCGCTGAAAAATCTATTGTTGAAATTCCAGCAAGAGAAGCAAGCCTCAAGTCAAGATTCAGAACGTCATCCTGATTTTCATCTTCCGCCGCCTTGTTCTTGTAAAGATTTATTCCCGCCGCAAAATTTCCTTCCGGGTGAAATGTGTAGCCGATTCCCTGTGCGTAAAGAGGGTAGTAACTGGCTCCTGCAAGTCCGCGGAAACTTTCTGTAAATGAAGAGCGGATTGGCTTTATTCCGAACTGACGCTGAAGAAACAAATCCGAGCCGACCGGTTCAAAATTTCCGTAGTAAAGGCTTATATAATGAGAAGCGTGCGCGGAATTGACTGTGTATGTTGCGGACAGTTCTTCAACTCTAAGATATGAGTTTGGAGTGTCTCCGTGCAAAGAGTCATATTTGAAAATGTCGTTTGCCTTGGCATAGAATTCGCCTCTTAGGAAAAGTTTTCCGCCAAAGTCAATCTGACCTGCAAAAAAAGTTTCTCCTGTAAAAGCCGGATCAAAACTTTCGGAGTCGTATTCGTTTTGGATTCCGGAAAGAAATCCTGTGTATCCGTTAAAATACGGGCTTTCAAATGCAAATAAATTTAAAGCTGCTGAAATTGAAATGGTGGCTGCGCAAAGAAATCGTTTCAATTAGTCCTCCGTGCGGAAAAATTCAGTGAAAAAAAATAAAGAAAAAACTTTCCGTCCTTTGATTTTCGGAAGAATAAAAAAAAACTTAACAATCGGATTTTTTTGATATGTTCTAATAAAAAAGATTAAACTTTACTTGATTTTTTATTAGATTCGATTAAAATATACGTTATGAGTGATTATCTTGATGCCAATAATGAAGAGCTTCTAAAGGATTTTTTTTCGGAAGCTGAACAGCAGGTAGAGACTCTTGAAAGCAACATTCTTGTAATAGAGAATGACCCTTCAAATCATGATGCCATAGATGAAATTTTCCGGGCGGCGCATACATTGAAAGGCGGCTCGGCTACTGTGGAAATGAATGAACTTGCAACATTCTGCCATGATGTAGAGGATTTGCTTGATGCGCTTAGAAGTGGTCTTGTTGTAGTTTCTGAACCTATTGTTGATGTTTTATTGTCTTCTATAGATACTATAAAAGCTATGCTTGACGCAAGAAGCAATGGTTCTGTTTATCAGGAAGATATAACTCCTATTGTCCAGAAAATCAATTCATTTATACCGGCAAAAGTTCCAAAAAAAAGCGCGCACGTAAAACTTCCGTCTGGAATGCTTGGTGCTGCTCCTGCTGAAAAACCAGTTGCCAGTGAGCCAAAGCCAGCGGTTCAGGCTTCCAGTGGAATGCCACCTATTCCGCCGTTGTCTGATGATGAATATACGGAACTTAAAAATGCAGTTCCAGAAGACCAGAAACTTTGGTCTGTAAATGTCACTTTTGATGAATCAAATCCAATGAACAGCGTTGGTGGAATTCAGGTTTTTGCGGCTCTAAAAAATTGCGGAACTGTTTTAAAGACTGTTCCTGATTTTGAAGACCTTTACGAGGACGAATTTCATCCGCAGGTTGTTTACTATGTTTCTTCTGCAAATGAAGGTTCTGCCCTTGAAGATGCGGCTTTCTTAGATGATGTAACTCTTGCTGTTGATGCCCAGCCGGTTTCTGGTGCTTCTTCTGCTGTTGCCGCTCCTATTGCTGAACAGCCTCCTGCGCAGGAAAAAGTTCAGATTGCTCCTGTTGCTGAAGAACAGCCTGAACCTGCGGAGACTACAGTTGCTTCGCCGGCAAAAGAAAATAAAACTGAGCCTGCACAGAACAATGCGCAGCCTGCAAAAAAGCCTGCTGCTGGTCATGCTGTAAATCAGTCTTCAATTTTAAGAGTTGATTCAAAGCGTGTTGACAATCTTATGAATCTTGTTTCTGAAACTGTTATTACAAAAGCCGCGTTTAACCAGAATGGACTTCACATGGCTGACTTGCAGGTAAAACTTCAGAATTTGAATCTTTCTTTCAAAGAAAAGCATCGCCGTCTTATGGAATGTATGCCGAAGTATATTGAAGAGCTTCAAAACGGCGGTCAAATGAAAGAAATCATGCAGAAGATGACAGAAGAATTCGGCTCTATGTCTTCTTGGTTCGATGCTTTTGAAACTGACTTTAAGTCTTCTTCTACAAAATACCGTTCTACAACGCAGAATCTTGGACGCATTACAGGCGAACTTCAGGAAGGCGTTATGAAAATCCGAATGGTTCCTATTGGAACTATTTTCAACAGATTTCCGCGCGTTGTCCGTGATTTAAGCCGTGATTTAGGCAGAAAAGTCAACCTTGTTATTGAAGGTGAAGATACAGAACTTGATAAAACTGTTGTTGATGATTTGCTAGATCCGATTATGCATTGTGTAAGAAATTCTGTTGACCACGGAATTGAGCCGCCGGAACAAAGAAAGGCAATCGGAAAAAACGAGACTGGAACTTTGACTTTGCGCGCTGCAAATGAAGGCAACATGATTGTCATTGACATAATAGATGACGGCACGGGAATTGAAGTTGATAAAGTCAGAGAAAAGGCGATTAAAAAAGGTCTTATAAGCCCTAATAAAATTCTTTCAAATCAAGACGCCTATAATCTTATTTTCCTTCCGGGATTTTCTACAAGCGATAAAATCAGCAGTGTTTCTGGACGCGGTGTAGGTCTTGATGTTGTAAAGACAATGGTTGAAAAACTAAAAGGAACAATCAATGTTACAAGCGAAAGAGGAAAAGGCTCAAAGTTTTCAATAAGACTTCCGCTTACGCTTGCAATTATTCAGGGACTTTTGGTTCGTGTTGGAAAAGAAGTTTACTCTATTCCGGTTGCCAATGTTATTGAAAGCCAGCGTGTAAAACTTGACACAATAAATACAATTGACAACTATGAAGTTTTGAATGTGCGCAATGAAGTTATTTCGATTCTGCGTCTTGGACGGCTCTTTAATATCCGCAAGACAGACAATGATGAATATTGCTTTATTGTCATTGTTGGTTCTCAGGAAAAGAAAATCGGCGTTATGGTTGATGCTCTTATTGGCGAAGAGGACGTTGTAATAAAACCACTTCAGGATCAGTTTACTTCTTCTCCAGGAATTGCTGGCGCGACAGTGCTTGGAGACGGTTCAGTTTCTCTTATTATTGATGTGAACCAGCTTCTTGAGCTTGGTGTAAAGCAGGAGCTTGATGCTCAGCAAGTACGTGAAGCAGAAGCTATAAAATCAGCTGCGGCAAGAGGTTAGTGTATGGCGACAATTCAAGAAAAACTTAGTGTGCTTGCAAATACAATGGACAGGGCTGAAGGCTTGTCTTCGGAACAACTTGCAGAAGAAAAAAACAAGATTACAGTTGTAGATTTCAAAATGGTTACGTTTTCTTTGTCTGGAAAAGATTATGCCATAGATATTATGAAGGTAAAGGAAATTGCAAAAGCCGGACGTTTTACTTATGTTCCGAATGCTCTTCCTTTTGTCCGTGGTGTCTACAATTTGCGTGGCGATATTATTCCGATTATTGATTTGCGCCTTTTCTTCAACAGCGAAGTTCATGAGCATGATGATGATTATCTTGAGAATTTGCTGATTGTTTCAGTTGGCGAGCAGACATTTGGAATTGTAGTTGACGAAATTGACAAGGTTGTTGGAATTCAGAAAAGTTCCATTCAGCCACCGCATCCTTTGTTTGGCGACATAAACATAAAGTATATTTACGGCGTTGTTGAATCCGAAAACAATCTTTATGTTCTTTTGGACATTGACAGAATTTTTGGTCACAGAACTCCAGAAGAAGAAAAAGAACTTGCGGAAACTGCCCAAAATCAGGCAAAATTGCGGCAGGAAGCTGAACTCGCAGAATCTGCGGCTTCTCCTGAAAAGTCTGTTCCTGAGATTGAAAAGCCTGCTGAAAAAGAAAAAAAATCTGTTCAGGATTTGAATTTCATAGCTGATTCACTTAAAAATTTCAAGAAATTCTATGTAAGCGAGATTACAAAGGATTGGACTGAAAAAAGATATTCAGAATGGTGCAATGAGCGTGGCGAAGAAAAGACTCAGCTTCAAAATGAAACTGATGCGGATTTGTTCTTAAATTCTTTCTATTCAAAATGCAATGGAAACTGGTGGACAGAAGAATACGCAGATGCTGTGGAAAAGATGCTTCCTGACAACAGCGCAAAAAATATTGTTGTTTGGAATCCGGGATGCGGAAAAGGCTACGAGTCTTATTCTTTGGCGTGCATATTAAGAAAAAAATATCCGTCTGCAAAAATTAGAATTTACGGTCATGATATTGATTTGCTTAGCGTTTCAAATGCTCCTCTTATGACGCTTTCGGATGAAGCTAGCAACAGTTGGTATCAGCCTTATACTGTTCGGACTGTAAGCGGTGAATATGCGTTCAACAAGGACATAAAAGATTCTATAATGTTTGAATACCATGACTGCGTAAACACAAATAATCTTCCTCCTATAGATATTGTGTTTGCAAGGGATTTGCTTGCGTTCTTGCCCGATGCTTCAAGAAATACGCTTTTGTCTGAATTTAGTGAAAAAACTAAAGGCAATGGTGTTATAATTGTTGGAGATAATGAAAATATTCAGATTCCAGGCTGGAACAAAGTAAATGCGTCAGAAAATATTTCAGTATATAAAAAATAGACTAGAAAATATGTTTTTTTCAGGGGGTTATTAATGAGAGTAGAGTATATTAATCCATTTGTCGAAACTTCTTACCGTGTTTTAAAAGAAGTTTTGGGCGGGGCAGAAGTAAAAAGAGGCGACTTGTATTTGAAGTCAACTGCTATGCCTGTAATGGGTGTTGCGGCTCTTGTTGGTCTTGCAGGAGATGTTGAAGGCCGTGTTCTTTTTGACATGACTTTTGAAACTGCATTGAATATTGCTTCCAAGATGAATGAGGAAAAATTGCCGGCTTTTGACGACTTGGCAAAGGCTACTATCAGCGAGCTTGCAAATTTGATTACAGCGCAGTCTGTTACAAAATTGCATGACCTTGGTTTTAAATTTGACCTTACGCCTCCTGCCTTGTTCGCAGGTGAAAAAATGGAAATAGCGGCATTGGGCGGAACAACAGACAATGTAGAAGCTCTTATTGTTCCTCTTATTACTGACTATGGCAAAATTGAAGTTAACGTCGCAATTCGCGAGCGCACATAATATAAGGAGTTTAGAATGAAAACAAAACAGGATTTTCCATCTATTAATGAGCGTCCGCCTGAAGGTGAAAAACTTGACGGAACAAAGTACCGTGTGCTAGTTGTAGACGATTCTATGTTTGTTGCAAAACAGCTCACTCAGATTCTTTCTAGTGATGGCTATGAAATTGTTGCTACAGCTCAGGACGGAAAAGAAGGCGTTGATAAATATAAAGAGCTTTGTCCGAATGTTGACTTAGTAACTATGGATATAACAATGCCTCGCATGGACGGAATTACAGCCCTTGAGCAGATTATTGCCTTTGACAAAAATGCCAAGGTTGTAATGGTCAGTGCGCTTGGAAAAGAAGAGCTTGTAAAAAAATCTCTTCTTAGCGGTGCAAAAAATTATATTGTCAAACCTTTGGACCGCAAGAAGGTTTTGGAACGCATAAGCGCGGCTTTAAAATAGAGCTTTTAAATTTTTAGATAGAAAAGAAATGGAGCTGTCCTTAAAGTTGAAGATTTTTTCAACAAAGGGCAGCCTTTTTTTCTTTAGGCATTCATTAATCGAACCAGCTGCTTGAAATCATATCCAATCA
>OIZO01000377.1_pt1 | contig 31840 bp, 29 predicted proteins | sample 1588551 | NCBI WGS metagenome assembly OIZO01 (sample SAMN03283271) | human gut metagenome | biome: human-associated habitat; material: feces | host: Homo sapiens | place: Peru | collected 2012 | reverse complement strand
AAAACTTAGTGCTAATAAATAAAAATTTTTAAGACATTTTCAAAAATGATTGACACTTTTTCCAAAATAAAAAGTCCTATTACACTTTTTTATGTAATAAGACCTTTCTTTTTATTTTACTAATACACAACTTTCTTCTCTTTGTATCTCTTTATTTTTTCTGTAGTATTTAGCAATTAGTTCATCTAACTCTACACTTAGTTTATAGGTTATACTATAATCTTGCCCTGAAACTATACTTTCATTTAATTTATCTCTTAATTTACAAATTTCATCATTTAACATATAACCCCTCCTCTATTTTTATTACTTTTTTCTTTTACTTTAATTATAAACTACCATATTTTTACAATTTAGTCAATAAAAAAACACCTATTTCTAGGTATTTTTTCGAATTTTCGTATGTCATCTTTTTACGTTTTTTTACTTTTTTCGACATATTATTTTATTTTGTTTTAATAACTGACAAAATACATTTTTTTTCATCAAAAACTTCTTGTAGAATTTGTCTAGTATATTCTAAAGTTACTGTTGAAAATTGTTCTATATAATCAAAAGTTTGTACTCCTTTAAAATAGTCTGATAATAACATTCTGGAAATATCTGCTACATTGTTATATTCTGCCACATAATCCCCATATACTTTCTTTCTTATTCTATTAAAATGTGCTTCATCAAAATTTTCTTGTAGTATTTTTATTTCTTTTAATAATTCTTCTTGAACTTTTTTAGGTTCTTTTGACTGACTTGCAATTAACACATGAGCATAATCATTAGAGAATTCATAATCTAAATCTGGTTGACTCATTAATAATCCATCATTATACAATTTTTGATATAAAGATGAGCTCTTTCCAATTAACATATTCATTAATATTTCTATTGCTATATGTCTTTGAATTTTATTTTTTTCTTCTATTTCATCTTTAAACCCAATCATAAATATTGGAGAGCTTACTTCCATAGTATCTTCTTTGTATGGCATGTGAATTTCTTTTTTCTCTTGTGCATAAATTCTTTTTATTTCACCTTGTTTTGGCTTTTCTACTAATCTTTTCTTTATTTCTTCTAACATTTTTTCTGGTTCAAAATCTCCACACACTACCATTACCATGTTTGAAGGATTATAAAATGTATTATAACATTTATACAAAACATCTTTGTCTATTTTACTAATAGATTCTACAGTCCCAGCTACATCTAACTTTATAAGATTGTCATGATATAAACAATCTAAAGCATTCATGTATAATCTCCAGCCTGGATCGTCATCATACATTCCTATTTCTTGGCCTATAATTCCTTTTTCTTTTTCTACATTTTCATCTGTAAAATATGGATGTTGCACATAATCCATTAATTCGTCTAATGCTTCATAGAAGTTTTCTGTTGTTTCAAAAAGATATGCTGTATGGTTATTTGTTGTATATGCGTTTGCATCTACTCCTAATGCCATTAAAACATCTAAACTATTTCTTCCATTTTCTTGTTCAAACATTTTATGCTCTAGAAAATGTGCTACACCATCTGGTACAGAGACTTCTTCTTTTGTATTTGGCATAATAAAATGATTATCTATAGATCCGAAATGTGTACCCCAAATTACATATTTTTTATTTGTTGTATTTTTAGGAACTATCATAATTGTTAATCCATTTTCTAGTTTTTCCATATATATTTTTTCTTTTATCTTAAGACTTTCTATAACTTTCATTTTTTATTTGTATAACATATTTGGTTTAAAATTAAAATACATTATACACTCCTTTCCTTGCATTTTATAATTTTTTTAGTCCTTTAAAAAATAAATTATATTTGGTTTTATATTTTGTGCAACCTCAATAACTTCTTCTTTAGTTACATTCTTTATTCTATCTTTGTATTCTTCTATTGTAACATTGTTGCCTGATAATTCTTGACCAAAATAGTAACTAATTTCAGTATCTTGTTCTTCTTCTATGTTGTTAATAGTTGCATAAATTAAATTTTTAGCACTTTCAAAATTTTCTTCTGTAAAGTCACCTTTTTTCATATCTTCTAATTGTTCATTTATAATATTTACAGCTTTTTCATAGTTTTCAATTTCTATTCCTGCTCTTATTAATATTATTTGTTTTCTTTTTACAAAGTTTGATCCACATGTATATGCTAAACTTGCTTTTTCTCTTACATTTTGGAATAATTTTGAATTTGCACCTACACCTAAAATTGTATTATATACCATTGTTATATAACTTACATTTTTAACTTTAGCTAGTACATCTAAGCCCATTATTAATTTTCCTTGTGTAACATCCATGCTTTCTTTTACCATTTTTTGTTCTTTTACTTCTTGTTTTGGCTCTTCTTTAACAGTTTGTGGTTTTCTTTGTTCTAACTTTTGTAAATATTTATTCTCTTTTATTGTTTTTTGTAATTCTTCTATATTTTCACCTGAAGCAAAAATATCTATTTTACACTCTTTTATTACTTCTAAATAATATTCATATAATTCTTTTGCTGATATTTTTTCTATATCTTCTATATATCCATATTTATAAAGCCCATATGGCTTATCTTTGTACATTTCCTCAATACATCTATCTAAGGCATATAGTGCTTTGTTGTCTATTTTTCCTTCTATTATTTGTTTTAAGTTTTCCTTTTCCCCTCGTAAATATTCTTCTTTGAAAGCTCCATTTTCTGTATATGGGTTAAACACTATAGAAAGTAATAATTCTAAACCTTTTTTACTCAAGTTTTCATTTTCAGGTAAATAACTATTATTTATTGTTTCTAAATAAAACTTAAAAGTATGGTAATCTCCTGATTTTTCTATACCACAATCAAAAGAAGCCCCATACATCTCTTCTAATTCTTTACTTATTAATTCTTGAGAAGGTAACTCTTTAGTCCCTCTTCTTAAAACCGCTGCAAGTAATGCGTTTTTTGTAACTGTTTCTCTTTTTAAAGGTACAGTTAAGAAAGTTGCAAATAAATCTGTTTTAAATTTATTTGTTTCTATTTGGTGGAATGTAATTCCTTCTTTTATTTCATATTTTTTATCTAGCATATTTTCCTCCTACTACCCTTTTGGGACGTTTCCTTTTGGTTAATCTGTCCCTTTTGGTACTTTATTATATTATTTATATAAAGTAAAAAGAAACATCCTCAACACATTTTTTAATATTATAATACAAAATGGAAAAAATATACAAGGCATCTTGTATATTTTTTCCACATTTATTGACAAAATATTTATATTTTTTTGTTACTAATTTAATTTTTGTTTTACTATTTCATTAATTGTTTTTCCATCTGCTGCTGGTCCTATTTTTGCTTTTGCTTCTTTCATAACCATTCCCATATCTTTCATTGTGCTTGCACCAGTTGAAGCTATAACTTCTTCTACTATTTTTTCTATTTCTTCTGTTGTTAATGGTTTTGGTAAATACTCTGAAAGTATTTCTATTTCTTCATTTATTTGATCTATTAAATCTTGTCTTCCACTTTTTTCATAATCTGCTAATGAATCTTTTCTTTTTTTAGACTCTTTTGCTATTATTTCTGTAATTTGTTCATCATTTAATTCTATTTGTTTATCTTTTTCTACTTGTAATATTGCTGCTCTAATCATTTGAATAACGTTTTTTCTAATTATTTTTTTGTCTCTCATTGATACCTTCATATCTTCTAATAATTTTTCTTTTAACATATAAATTCCTCCTTAATTATTTTTAATATGTAAAAAGGTTGGAAATTATTAGTGTAACCCCTAATTTCCAACCCCCATTTCTAATTAAAATTTTCTTTTTCTTGCAGCCTCTGATTTTTTCTTTCTCTTTACGCTTGGTTTTTCATAATGTTCTCTTTTACGTACCTCTTGCAATACGCCATTTCTTGCGCATTGTCTTTTAAATCTTTTTAAGGCATCTTCTATATTTCCATTATTAACTTTAATCTCTGACATTTAATGTTCCCCTCCTTCCGGTAACTACACTTGCTTAGTGTGGGATGTAATTGGTAGATTTTTACTTTTTTCTACCTACGCAGTTTGTATTATACCTTAATTGGTTGCTTTTTGTCAATACATGTACAGAAATTTATCCTACGTCTTTATTTAGACCGTCCCAAATTACTACTTCATTTTGTGCCAAACTCTTCTTTACATCTATAATTCTTTGGTTTGAAGAACCTCTAAATCTCAATTTTGGATCTTTTAATTCATCTACAAATCTTCCATCTACTATATAATCTATATTATCTAGCATTTCTTTTGTAGTTTCTCTATGTTCTTCTCCTATCATTTGTCCTAATATTTGTTTATCAAATGTAAATCCTGTATAGCACCAAATCTTTTTATCTGGGTATGTCTCTTTCACCTTTTTTATTAATGGCACTAACCCTTCTTGGTTTGTCTTTTCAAATGGTTCTCCACCTAGAAGACTTAATCCTGTAATATATTCTGGTTTTAAGTCTTCTATTATTTCTTTTTCTTCTTTCTCAGTAAAATCATTTCCATAATTAAAGTCCCATGCTTCTCTATTAAAACAATTTTTGCAATGATGATTGCATCCGCTTACAAATAATGAAACTCTAACTCCAGGGCCATTTGCTACATCACAATTTTTAATTTTTGCATATTTCATTTTTGTTCTCCTTTGGCTAATGTTCTATCTTGCTTTAGTTCCTGACGTGGACGTTTCTTTCCCTATGGTCTTTCTTCTGTGATAAGAAACATCCCTCGCCAGGTATTTATATTATTTTTACAAGTGTAACACTCTCGCTTTGATTTCTTTTGTTTTTCCTTCATTCCAGAAGTTTTCTCCTAAATAGCCACATGTTCTTCTTGTTACATTCATTTTGTTTTTATCTTTGTTTCCGCAGTTTGGACATTCCCATTCTAGGTTATCATTTATTATTATTTCTCCGTCAAATCCACAAACATGGCAGTAATCTGATTTTGTGTTAAATTCTGCATATTGGATATTATCATAAATGAATTTAACTAAATCTTCTAATGCTTTTAAGTTATGTCTCATATTTGGTATTTCTACATAAGAAATTGCTCCTCCAAGTGATAATTCTTGGAATTCACTTTCAAATTTTAATTTTGAAAATGCGTCAATTTTCTCTCTAACGTCTACATGGTAAGAGTTTGTATAATATCCTTTATCTGTTACGTCTTTTATCTCTCCAAATTTTTCTTTATCTATTCTTGCAAATCTGTAGCATAGACTTTCTGCTGGTGTTCCATATAATGCAAATCCAAGTCCCGTTTCTTTTTTCCACTCTGCTGTTGCATCTCTTAAACGTTTCATTACTTTAATTGCAAATTCATGTCCTTCTGGAGTAGTGTGTGATACACCTTTCATTAATTTTGTAGTTTCATAAATACCTATATATCCTAATGAAAGTGTTGAATAACCACCTTTTAATAATTCATCTATTTTTTCACCAGGTTTCATACGAGCTATTGCTCCATATCTCCAGTGTATTGGACTTGTATTAGAAAGTGTTCCAAGTAAAGAATAGTGTCTACACATTAATGCTTCTTTACATATCTCTAGTCTTTCATCTAATAGCTTCCAGAATTTTTCTTCATCTCCATCTGCAATAATACCAATTTGAGGTAAGTTGATGCTAACAACACCTTGATTAAATCTTCCTTCAAATTTGTAGTTTCCATTTTCATCTTTCCATGGTGATAAGAAACTTCTGCATCCCATTGGGCTGAATACATTTCCTTCATAGTTTTCACGCATTTTTTTAGCTGAAATATAATCTGGATATAATCTTTTTGCTGAACATTTTACTGCAAGTTTTGTTAAATAATCATATTCTCCACCTTTTAAGCAGTTATGTTCGTCTAGTACATATATTAATTTAGGGAAAGCTGGTGTAACATATACACCTTTTTCATTTTTTATTCCTTCATATCTTTGTCTGATAATTTCTTCTATTACCATTGCATTTTCTTTGATGTATGGATCATCTTTCTTTAAATTTAAGAATATTGTTACAAATGGAGATTGTCCATTCGTTGTCATTAATGTATTTATTTGATATTGAATTGTTTGTACACCTGCTGATATTTCCTTTTTTAGTCTTTGTTGTGTTAATCTTTCTATTATATCTTCTGACAATTCATTTCCAAATTCATTTTCAAAAGTTCTTCTAAATTTTTCGTAACTTTTTCTTACATATTTTCCTAAGTGACTAATATCTACAGATTGTCCACCATATTGGTTAGATGCCACTGCAGCAATTATTTGTGTCATTACTGTACAAGCTACTTGGAAACTTTTTGGTGATTCTATTAATTTTCCATTCATTACTGTTCCATTATCTAACATATCTCCGATGTTTATTAAACAGCAATTAAATATTGGTTGTAAGAAATAATCCATATCATGAAAATGTAAAACTCCATCCTCATGTGCTTTTGTTATTTTTTCAGGTAATAAAATTCTTTTTGTTAAATCTTTAGAAACTTCTCCTGCTATGTAATCTCTTTGTGTTGAAGCTAAAACTGCATTTTTATTTGAATTTTCTTCTAATAATTCTTTGTTTTGATTTTTGATTAATCCTAATATTGACTCATCTGTTGTGTTTGCTTTTCTTACTAATGCTCTTGTATAACGATAAATCATATATTTTTTAGCAAGTTCGAATTTTTTTAAGTCCATTAATTGTTCTTCTATGATGTCTTGAATATCTTCTACTAATATTCTTTTCTTATCTAATTCTTCTATATATTTTGTTATTTCTTTAATTTCTTCTTTGGTTACTCTTTCTTTTGTTTTTACTTCTTTGTTTGCCTTTTCAATTGCAGTGATGATTTTGTCTCTATTATAATCTACTACTCTACCATCTCTTTTTATTACCTTCATTGTTTCGTTTCCCCTTCCGTTTTTGTTTATGAACTTATTATATATTAAGTTTTCTATTTTTCTGTTGCAAATGCAACGATAGCAAAATTTATTTTTTAAATAATTTGTATCTCTTGCCGTTCTAGGTCGATTTCTTTTATTACATTTAGATTACAAACATTTTTTATCATTTTTTGTTGCAATACTGCGGTTTTTAAGGTATAATCTTAACATAAATAAAATAGTTATTTTGAGACAAACTTTTTCATATAATATAATATATAATTTTTGAAAGTGATGTGATTATATAGTATGTCTGAAATTCTTGATTTAATAAATACTTTAGAACAAGGCTGTTCTAAAGTACAAAAAAAGCATTTTAATAAAAATGAAATTATAACTACATATATTCAAAAAAGGAATCAAATTTGTATTATGCTTGATGGAAAAGCTGATTTAATTAGATTTGATTTGAATGGAAATAAAGATATTGTAGATAAATTTAATACATCAGATATTTTTGGTGAAGCATTTTATCCTGTTCATACAAATAATGAACTTACTGTTGTAGCTGCTTCTCCTTGTGATGTTTTATTTTTATTACATGATGATATTGCACATAAATGTAAAGACAATTGTAATTTTCATTCTACTTTGTCTTCTATTATATTAGAATTAACTTTAAGAAACGCTGTACATCAAAATACAAGAATCGAAGTTTTATCTAAAAGAACTATTAGAGAAAAACTTTTAACGTATTTTTCTATTCTGTCTAGTAGGGATTTTAGTAAATCTGTTACTATTCCTTTTTCTCTTACAAATTTAGCGGATTATTTAAGTGTAGATAGAAGTGCTATGATGAGAGAACTTAAAAATTTAATTGATGAAGGCTTTATAGCCAAAAACGGAAATAAAATTAAATTATTATATAAATAAGCTGTTTTTAAGGACGGAGCAAAAAAACAGCTTATTTCTTTTACTGCCTTTTTTGCTCAGTCACTAAAAGCAGTTATTTTATTGCTTTTTCAGCATATGAATTATTTATTACTTTATCAAATGGCGCTTTTTGTTTTAATTCTCCTGCTTCTTCCATTACTGTTTGTAATAAATTATATGATTCTTCTTTCATTACTGGTGTAGTCTTCCAAGCATCTATATCTTTATAGCTTTGTAATACAGTTGCTAATAATTCTACATCTGTATCTGGGAAGAAACCTTTTATTGCTTCTGCAACTTCTTTCATACTATGTTCTTCTACCCATTTTTGTCCTTTATATATTGCGTTTGTAAATTTTTGAATTAGTTCACTATTATTTTTAATGTAACTCTTTTTAGCGAAATATGCTGTATATGGTATTTCTCCAGAAGCTTCTCCAACAGATGCTACAACATAACCTTTTCCAGCATTTTGAGTCATTGTTGCCGTAGGCTCAAATAGTGTTACGTAGTCTGCTGTTCCTCCTGAAAATGCTCCTGCCATTAAATCAAATTTAATGCTATCATCTAATACTAAATCTGTTTGAGGGTTTAGTCCATTTTTCTTTAATACATATTCAAATGTCATGTATGGAACTCCACCTTTTCTTCCTGGTATAATTGTTTTTCCTTTTAAATCTTGCCAACTAAAATTATCTGTTTTTTCTCTTGAAACTAAAAAAGATCCATCTTTTTGTGTTAATTGTGCAAACACTTCACAATAATCTTCTTTTCCTTCGTTATATACGTATATACTTGCTTCTGGTCCTGCAAAACCTATGTCACTTTGATTTGCTAAAACTGCTGTCATAACTTTGTCTGCTCCCTGACCTGTTGTTAATTCTACTTCTAGCCCTTCTTCCTCCATAAATCCTTTAGCTATTGCTACATATTGAGGTGCATAAAAAACTGATCTTGTTACTTCATTTACTCTTACTTTTTGAAGTGCTACTTCTTTTGAATTATCTCTTGTAGTAAAGTAGCAAATAAACCCTACAGCTACAAGTATAATTACAATTGCGATGATAAAATATTTTTTCATCTTTATTCCCCTTTCTCTTTATTTTGAATGTAAAAACATTATGTTATATTTTATGTGTTTGCTTGTTTAATTGTGATAATTTAAATTTTATAGACAGGCTTAAAAATTTAAAAGTTGTTGATATTTATGTAATCTTATGATATACTCTTCTTATTCTAAATCAAAAGAAAAAATATAGGAGGAAAAATATATGATTACTAACTTTATTAAGGAAGTAAAAAAATTTTATGAGGAGGTATATCACACAAGTTTAGAAGCACTTACATTAGAGCAGTTAGAAGACTTCCAGAAGAAAATGCAAGAATTTTATTCAAACGATATTCTTTGTAAAAATTCTTCTGAAGAAGAAAGAGTTTACAATATGTTAGCTTATAATGTATTGAATTTTTATCCTAGCTTCTATCAGAAAAATGATGAATCTTGCAAAAGAGGCCTATTGTTTTTAGATTCTGTCTTACAGGCACTTTCTGAAGACTCATTAGATTCTTTAAAGAAAGTCATACTAAAGTTTTATAGTGATGTGTCTTGGTCAACAGGTAAAACTATTCAAAGCCGAATTTTAGTTAACAATTGCATTCGAAGAATTATCTTTGAATCTAACTTAAACACTTACAACTATTTGTACTATTATGGATATAACATTACTAAAAATCATATGCAAATAGTTGATTATTTTAATAAGTTAGATGATTCAAAAATTACCGAAATTGCTGAATGCACAATTAATTCTTTCATAAGGGGATTTAACAAAATGGGTAAAGGTGGCGTAGACATCAGTAAGAAAGACTATGTTTGTCTATTTTTCCCTATAGGTTTTGAAAAAGTTGTCAAAGAAATTTGTGTTCTTTTGGATGGTAAATTTAGTGTCGTTCTTAGATTAATGGATAATTCTGATTTTGATAAGCAGTTATCCTATAATCATAGATATGACTATAATTTTTACCTTACAGATGAATATGTAAAAAATTATCTTTCTTGTTTTGAGGCAGACTTGAAAAAACATTCTGATGCCCTTGCTAAATGTGCAGGTTCTATTTACATTGAAAGTTTTGGTGAAAATCGTTTTGTTCCACAAAATGGTTCAGAAGTATTTGTAAAAGATGCTAATTTAGCCAAACTAAATAGCAGTTTTTCTTCAAAATACTCTGTCCTTTATATGAATGGAATGCGAAAAGATACTTCTTTTACTATCATTTCATATCCTTGCCCTGAGATTGGTAAAGATTTTGAAAAAATTTTCGATGATACCATCGTTATTAATACTCTGGACAATGACAAGTACGAGAAAATTCACCAAAGTATAATTGATGTTCTTGATTCTTCTGATTCAGTCCATGTAACTGGAAAAGGCGCTAATAAAACAGATCTAACAATTTGCCTTGCTAAGTTAAATGACCCTACTAAAGAGTCAAAATTTGAAAATTGTACTGCTGATGTAAATGTGCCAGTCGGTGAAGTATTTACTAGCCCTGTATTAAAAGGCACTAACGGAACTCTTCATGTATCTGAAATTTACCTTAATGGCTGGAAGTTTGTAGACTTAATGCTTAAAATAGAAGACGGTTTTATAAAAGAATATAGTTGTAACAACTATCCTACTAAAAAAGAAAATGATGAATACATTAATGAGCATTTACTTTTTGACCACCCTACTTTACCTATGGGCGAATTTGCAATCGGTACTAATACTCTTGCATATGTGATGGGAAACAAGTACAAAATTAATGACAAGCTTGATATTCTTATTGCAGAAAAAACTGGACCACACTTTGCATTTGGAGACACTTGCTATTCTATGGATGAGGATACAAAAGTATTTAATCCTGATGGAAAAGAAGTTATCGCTAAAGATAATGAAGTTTCTATTAAGAGAGATGAAAACTCTTACTTTGGTTGCCACACAGATATTACAATTCCATACTATGAATTAGGTGACATTGTGGCAATTGGAAAAGAAAGTATTCCTATCATTCAAAATGGTAAGTTTGTTCTTAAAGGAACAGAAGAGCTAAACGTAGAAGGTATGTAATCTTTAAAAGGAGATTCCGATTTGGAATCTCCTTTTTTACGGACAATTGGGGACGGGTCTCTTTTGTCCTTTGAAATTTTATCTTTTTACAAATATTTTTTCAAGAATTACTACTGCTTGATACATTAAATATGCCACAACTGCAAGTATTATAACACTTGTCATTACTAAATCTAATTGGAATACTTGCCCTCCATATACTATTAAATATCCAAGTCCTGCTTTTGATACTAAAAATTCCCCTGTTATTACACCTACTAAAGATAATCCTATGTTTACCTTTAATGAGTTAAAAAATGTATGTTTATTTGCAGGTATTATTATTCTTGTTAGTACTTGAAATTTATTGGCATGAAACGTTTGAGCCATTTTTATTAATTCTTTGTCTGTATTTAAAAAGCCATTTAATATTTCTAAAATTGTTACTATCAAAGATATTGCAAGTGCCATTACAATTATTGCTGGCATTCCCGCTCCTACCCATATAATAATTACTGGTCCGAAGAGCTACTTTTGGCAAACTATTTAATACTACTAAAAATGGTTCTGAAACTTTAGATAAAAATTTAGACCACCATAAAAGTATTGCTATAATTGCCCCTAAAAATGTTCCTAGTAAGAAACCTATTAATGTTTCTAAACAAGTTACTTTTAAATGTTCTAGCAAATTATTTTGTGATAGATTTAGAAAAGTTTTTAGTATTCTACTAGGCTGGCTCATAATAAAACTATCTATAATTCCTTTATTAGCTAGGACTTCCCACAATACTATTAATCCAATAACTATGCTAAATTGGACTATTTTTATAACAATTTTTTCTCTTTTGTTTCTTTTTAGGTATTTTCTTCTGTCATTTGACATTGTTTTTTCTTTATTCATGTACATTCAGTCCTTTCCATATAGTATCAAAGTATTTACTAAACTTTGGACTTTCTCTACAATTTAATGGTGTTCTATTTTCCATTTCAAAGTCTATTGTATGAATTTCTTTAACAACAGCAGGTCTATTAGATAATACAATTACTCTGTCTGACATACTTATTGCTTCTGAAATATCATGTGTTACAATTAGTGCCGTAATATGCTCGTTTTTCAAAATATCATAAATATCTTTGGTAACCATTATTCTTGTTTGATAATCTAAAGCTGAAAATGCCTCGTCTAATAATAATATTTTTGGTTTTATTGCTAAAGTTCTAATTAAAGCTGCCCTTTGCCTCATTCCTCCAGATAATTGATTTGGATATTTGTCTTTAAATTCATATAAATTGTATTTCTTAAGTAAGTTTTCCACATATTTTACATTCTCTGTGGTTTTTATGTTTTTAATTTCTAATCCAAATAACACATTTTTATAAATTGTAAGCCATTCAAGCAAGCTATCTTTTTGAAGCATATAGCCTATCTGTCCGTCTATTTCAATATCTCCTGAGGTCTTTTCTTCTAGCCCTGCAATAATAGAAAGCACAGTAGACTTGCCACATCCACTCGGTCCAATTAAACTAACAAATTCGCCCTCTTCAACACTAAAACTAACATCTCTTACCGCTTCAACTTCGCCATTTTCTGCTTGATATATCTTTGATATATTTTTAACTTTTAATACTTCTTTCATATTGCACCTACTTTCATGTTATATATTATATTTTATGTCGTTATATGTCGTTTTGTGCTTGCTATATTCTAATTGTACTTCCAGCATATATTAAATTTGGATTTTGAATTCTATTTAGTCTTACTATTGTTGCAATTGGCACTCCATATCTTCTTGAAATTGACCATAGTGTATCTCCCCATTGTATTTTATATAGTGTATGATTTAGGTCATATCTATTAGTAGGAATTATTAGTCTTTGGCCAACATATATTAAATTTATATTTCTAATATTGTTTTCCACTGCTATTGCTCTTGCTGTTGTTCCAAACTCTGTTGCTATTTTATTTAAAGTATCTCCCCTTTGAACAACATAAATTGTCTGACCTGAAGTTGAGTTTCCATCTGTATCTATTGGAGTCTCTCCACTTGGCAGTATTAGCGTTGAACCTGCATAAATTAAATTTGGATTTGCTATATTATTTAATTCTACAAGTATTTGCACAGTTGTGTTGTATTCCAATGCAATTCCACTTAATGTTTGACCTCTTTGTATTGTTATAGTTGTTGTTCCTCCTGCTGATGGTTTATTTGTATTATCTGGCAATGGAACCTCTGAATTTTCATTTAAAAGTATTCCATCTGTAAATCTATCTCTATCTACATATCCATTTATTCCAGATATTTCTCCTGCATCTGTATATTGCCATCCTACCCAACTATCCCAATTTCCATTTGGTGTAGGTTCTTCTACCTCATATTGTGCTACCCATAACGGATAGTTTGTAAGACCTCCTCCAAATATATTTGAAGCATTGCTTGTATCACTATAAATAACCATCTCTTTGCCACTTAAACTTTCTACGGTTTGCATGAATGTTAACCCTATTTCGTTAATTTCTTCTGCACTTAAGCTACCAAAACTTTCAAAATCCATAGCTAGTCTGCAATCTGGTATCATACCAGAAATAGTTGAAACAAAAAAGTTAGCTTCTGCTACTGCCTCCGAGTTACTCCTTGCAGTTAAATAATGATAAAATCCTACTTTTAACCCATTTGCTTTTGCATTTGTATAATTTTGATTAAAATATGGGTCAACAAAACTTGTTCCTTCACTTGCTTTCATATATACAATTTCAATTCCACTACTTGCTACCTCACTATAATCTATATTTCCTTGCCATCCACTTACATCAATACCATCATATATATTAGAACTTGATGGTCCAAACGCATAAACTGGTGCTATCAATATGTACATTGGCATTGTAACTACTACAAGAAAACTGATAATCATTTTCCTAATATTTTTCATACTCTCACCTCTTTTTTATAATTTATATATTTTATAAAAATAAAGTGATTTTGGTGATTGCACATATCTATTATTACTGTTTTTGTGGACGGAGCAAAAAACAGTAAAAAAATCCGTCATTTTTTAATTTTTGATTCATAAAATTAGCTAGGTGGTTTTTTGAGAAAAGTTAAATTATTTTTATTTAATGGTATTTTGCTTACTATTACTTCTTTAGTTTTAAGAAGTATTGGTATGTTTTTTGGTATATATATTTCTAATAAAATAGGAAGTGAAGCAGTTGGTGTCTATTCTTTAATTATGTCTGTTTATATGCTTTTTGTTACTTTTGCAAGTTCTGGTATTCACCTTGCTACTTCTAGAATTGTTTCAGAGCAACTTGCTTTTGGTAATGATAAGCATATAAAAAATGCTGTTAAAAAATGTGTGATATATAGTTTTATTACTGGCTTTGCTTCTTTTTTGCTTTTATTTTTCCTTGCCCCTTTAATTTCTAATTATTGGTTACATGGAAAAGTTAGTTCAATTTGCCTTCAAATTATGGGAATAAGTCTTCCTTTTTTGGCTATGAGTTCTAGCATTAATGGATATTTTTCTGCTATTCGCTATGTTAAAAAAACTGCTTTTTGCCAAGTTTTTGAACAAGTCTTAAAAATAGGTTTAATTGTATTTTTTATGAATATTTTTACGGCTTCTACTATTGAAACAGCATGTATTTGCCTTGTTTTAGGTAGTTGTATTTCAGAGGCATTATCTTTCTTTGCTCTTTTTATTTTTTATAAGAGAGATTTTAGAAATAATACTTCTATGACATCAAAAAACAATTCATTTACTAAACAAATTTTAAAGATAACTCTTCCTATTGCTTTTACTTCATATATTAGATCTGGACTTTCTACTTTAAAACAAATTTTGATACCTACTCGTTTAGAAAAATCTGGTCTTTCTTGCGAAAACGCTTTGTCTAAATACGGCATTGTAAATGGTATGGCTATGCCTCTTATAATGTTTCCTTGTACTTTTATTTCTTCTTTTAGTATGCTTCTTATACCTGAATTTTCTTATTTAAATGCTAAAAGAAATTATGAAAAAATTAACTTTGCTATTTGTAAAATTTTAAAATTTTGCTTTATTTTTTCTTTTCTAATTATGGGGATTTTTTGGTGTTTCTCAGATGAACTTTCTTTTTATATTTATAATGAGGAAAGTGCCTGTATTTTTATAAAAGTTTTATCTCCTTTAATTGTTCTTATGTATGTAGATAATATTGTTGATGGAATTTTAAAAGGACTTGATAAACAAGTTTCTGTTATGGTAATTAATATTTTAGACTTATTAACTAGTGTTACTTTAATTTATTTTTTACTTCCTATACAAGGAATTAAAGGATATATTATTGTTTTATTTGTAAGTGAAATTTTTAATGGTCTTGTTAGTTTAGGATTATTAATAAAAGAAACTAAAGTTAAAATTGATTTTGTTAATTGGATTTTTAAACCTGGATTAGCCATTATCTTATTAAATCTTATTGTTAGAAATTTTTACTGCAATTCTATTTTTGAGTTAATTACACAAATCCTATTATTTGTTGTTTTTTATTTTATAATTGTCGCCTTATTCAAAGGTCTTGTTAAATCTGATTTAAAATTTTGATATATTAAGAACTTTTAGTTAGACACACCAAAAGGGACAGATTAACCAAAAGGAAACGTCCCCAATGGAGTGCACATGAAAACACCATTTGCACTTATTTAAATGCAAATGGTGTTTTAGGTTAGACATTTTCTTCGCAGAATTTTTTCATTTTTTCTTCATTTTCAGTCAAATAGATTTTTAAAAAGTCGCAACAGACTTTATCGCTCTTTGGGAAAGATTCTAAATATTGTTCTTTGGTATTTAATATGGGTATTAATCCTTCACTGCGATAGACAAACATGAGTGCATATACTTCCTCTTTTGAAGTAACAATGATTGTTTTCTCCATCCTCTCTATCTTCAATAAAACTCTCCAAATTTCATTTTCTAAATGCCACATCCATTCAGACCAAAACGAATTTTCTTCGTTCATATTTTTTCTTTTTTCATCTTTTTGATGAATAATTTGTTCTAGTCTTACTTTTTCTGCCTCCAGCTCTGGCTCTGTGGATTTAAAGTTAATGTACTTATGAATTGGACTTTCAGTATCTTTCATTATTTTCAATACTTCTTTTACATTTTCCAAGTTTTCTTTTTCAACTGTTGAATCTGCTTCTTTCAGTTCTCTTTCTAACCGTTTTACTTCTACATATGCAATATAAAAGCTATTGCATAGACTCTTAAAATAACTTTGTAATGTGTACTGTTTCATAGTGTCCTCCTTCAATAAATTATTTTAACTGACATGTTACTGCTAATTAGTATAGCATAGCATTTAACATAATACAAGCATTTTTGTACTTTTATTATAAATTACACCTATTCTTTTGCATTCTGTTTTTTAGGATGTACTATTTTTTTAAGAAATTTATTGACATTTTACATAATATTTGATATTATATTTGAGTTACAAATAAACATTTATTTATTTGAAAGGAGATATCTATTATGCTTCAACATTGTGGTAAGGTTTTCTTTAGAGTTTCTACTATCGACAGAAAAGGAGATGTCCCATCAATTTTTCTTGATATTATTGAGAAAAGTTCACGTACTCTAATAGGCCAAATCCGGTACAATTACGATTCCAATTACGAGGATCAGCATGAATATGTCAGAATGGCTTTTGATGTAGTTGACCCCAGGTTACTTGATCCTACTAGGAATAGTAGGCTTTTGGAAGATATTGTTGTTGGAGGTATGATTTGGCTTACAATGGATCCGCACCGTACTTATGATTTTAGGCCTATAGTTTATATGGCCGTTCATCCTTATGATGCTGATCCTGAAATCATGAAGATAATTAATGCATCCACTATTGACATCCTTAATAAACTTGGATGTACAAAGGATAAAGAAAAAGGCATTTGGTCTTTTTCACAAATTAATTCTTCATCGCAGCAGTACATTAGCTCTATTATTAATAGAGACTAAACCCAAAAGCCCTTCAAATTTATGAAGGGCTTTTGATATTTTTACTTTTTCAATTCTTATTAAGCTTTTTAATTAAAATACTATTTTTTAATATATATATCATTATTCATTTTATTCTATTGCTATCCTCTTTTACTTAAATCCAATTACAGAATAATTTTTTACTAGATTATTATGGTAATTTATTGTAAATAATATTTTTTTATTATATAATTATCTTCAGTAAAAGGAGAAAATTATGGAAAGAATTGCAATTTTGTCTGATGTACATGGTAATTTAACTGCTCTAAGAGCAGTCTTAAGTGATATTGAAAGAAGAGGTATCAAAAAGATTTTTTGTCTTGGAGATAGCGTTATTAAGTGTGCAAATCCGGACAAAGTTATAGATTTATTGCGTAAAAAATGTGAAGTCATTCTCTTAGGTAATTGTGATGAAATTATTTGTAGACCTGGAATTGAATATGGCAGATTTTGGACTAGAGACCGAATTGGAGAAGAAAGAGCTAAATTCCTTTATAATTGCCCTGTTTCTTATGAATTCTATTTAAGTGGACATTTAATACGTCTATTTCATGCTTCTCCATTTAGTTTAGAACATATTTTTAACCCAATGTATCCAAATTCAGATACAATTTACTTTAATAAAATTATTAGTAATCCTGAAGATTTATTTAAAAATACTGAGTTTCTTGGTAAGACTAAGAATGATCCAATTCCTGATGTAATAGGTTATGGTCATCTACATACACCTAGTATTTTTAGATTTAAAAATAAAACTATTTTTAATGTTGGAAGTGTTGGTGTTCCTGTCGAGATGTCTAATGAAGGTGAAGAAGATGAAACTTCTAAATTTTCGACTATGGCTTCTTACATGATATTAGAAGGTGAACTTGACTCTAAAAAACTTTCTTCTATTTGTTTTACTTTAGTTCGTCTTCCTTACAATATAGAAAAAGAAATTGAATATTTAAAAGATTCTGATATGCCTAATAAAGAAATTATTATTCAATCTTTGAGGACAGCAAATCACTAATTTGAGGTTTGTTGTATATGATATATAAAAGGATTAGATGTTTATGGTACAAAATTTAGAAAAAGCAAAAGAAATCTTGAAAAAGTATCATCAAGAACACTTACTTGCTTTTTATGATGAATTGAATAATGAAGAAAAAGAGTTTTTAGTTAATCAAATTTGTAATATTAACTTTGAACAAATTTTTAACTTATATGAGGCTTCTAAAGTAGATGAAGTAATTCCTCATAATTTAATTGAGCCTTTACCTTATTTCATAAAAAATAAACTTCCTAAAGAAGATGCTGTTATATATAAGAATATTGGTGAAGAAACAATTAAAAATGGGAAATTTGCTGTTGTAACAATGGCTGGTGGCCAAGGCACTCGACTTGGATATAAAGGACCAAAAGGCACTTTTGAATTAGATATTATCCCTAAAAAATCTCTTTTTGAAATTCTATGTGATATGCTAAAAGAGGCTTGTAAAAAATATAATGTAATTATTCCTTGGTATATTATGACCAGTATTTATAATGATCAGGCTACTAAAGATTTTTTTGAAGAAAAAAATTACTTTGGTTACCCTAAAGAATATATAAAATTTTTCAAGCAATCTCAACTTCCTTTAGTAGATATAAACTGTAATTTGATTTTAGAAGAACTTTATAAAATTAAAGAAGCATCTAATGGAAATGGCGATGTTTTCAATTCTATAAAAACTGATGGCATTTTAGAAGATATTTATAATAAGAAAATAGAATGGCTTTCATTTAGTGGTGTAGATAATGTCATTTTAGAAATTGTTGATCCCTTATTTTTAGGTTTGACAATTCACAATAATAAATTAATAGCTTCAAAAACATTATTTAAAGAAAATGTCGATGATAAAGATTGGATATTTGCTAGAAAAAATGGTAAGCCTGCTATTATAAATAGTTGTCACTTAACAGATATTATGAAGGATGCTAAAAATGTTGATGGAAAATATTTGTATAGGCAAATGAATATGTTGGCACATCTATTTCATGTTTCTGCTATTGACAAAATTTGCAATACTAAATTACCTTATCACAGAGCTTTCAAGAAAAATACTTTTATAAATGATGAAGGAATGAAACAGGTACCAGAAACACCTAATACTTTTAAATTTGAAACTTTCATTTTTGATGCCTTTTCTTTGTTTAATGACATTGAATTATTGCAAGTAGAAGTAGAAGATGAATTTGCACCAATTAAAGATTTTACAGGACCTCATAATCCTGAAGTTGCAAAAGAATTATATGAGAAAAAACATGAAATATTAAAAATGACGCATTAGGTACTTTCCCTTTTGCGTCATTATTATATTATCTTTAATTAAAACATTATCAAAAAGGGACAGATTAACCTTTTAGAAACGTCCCCTTTGGTACTTTTGGTACTATTTTATGATTATTTTATTATTTTTTTCGCTAGTTACTGGTAATTTTACAATAACTGTTGTTCCTTTATTTTCTTTACTTTTAATCTCTATTTTTCCTTCAGATAATTCTACTATTCTTTTTACTATTGCAAGTCCAAGTCCACTTCCTTCTTTTGAGTGTGACCTATCTATTTGATAAAATCTATCATATACTTTTTCTAACTCTTCTTCCTTCATTCCAATTCCGTGGTCTTTTATTTCTACATTAATGTTGCTATCTTTTTCGTATACTTTTATGTCTATACTCTCTCCTTCATTTGAGAATTTTATAGCATTATCTATTATATTTACCCATACTTGGAATATTAGGTCTTCATCACCTAGAAATGTTTTTTCTTCTAAACTTACATTTATTTTTATATCTTTTTTAGACCACTTTGGCTCTAATAAACTTATGGCCTTTCTTATTTGTTCTGCCACTTCTATTTCTTGTTTATTTGTAATTATTTCTTGATTATTCAATTTGCTTAATTTTAAGATTTTTCCTGTTAAGTTTTCTAATCTTTTTGCTTCTTCTATAATTATATTTGCATATTCTTCTCTTTCTTCATCTGTTAAATTTTTATCTTTTAAAAATTTTGCAAATCCCTCTATTGAAGATACCGGAGTTTTGATTTCGTGTGATACGTTATTTATAAATTCTTTTTGTAAATTTTCTGTACTTTTTAAACCACGTGTCATTTTATTGAAATTGTTTGTTAATTCACCTATCTCATCTTCTCTTTTTGTTTCTAGTTCTATATCATATTCACCTAAAGCCACTTTTTTAGTTGCCTCGTTTATTTGCTCTATTGGCCTAAATATATTTTTTAAATTTATTCTTACTAATACAGCACTTATAATTACTATATTTAGTATTGCAAATCCACAAATTTTTCTTGTTATGTATATAAGACTATCTATTTGTTCTTTGTCGTGAATATTTATTTCTATTAATTTATCTTGCATTGTTGGTACTACAAGTACTGAAAATTCTATTACTGTTAGTATTGCTACTAGCACTAATGCTATAATAAAACTTCTCATTAAACTTCTTTGCATTGAATTTCTTTTTCCAAATATTTTTTGTACTATTTTTTTAAACATTTATTTTCACCTTTTATTACTAATTTATAACCTATCCCTCTAATTGTTTCAATTTCTATTTCATCTACATCATATAATTTTTCTCTTAATCTTTTTATATGAACATCAACTGTTCTAAAATCAGACTCACTATCTAGTCCCCAGACTTCCTCTATTAATTCTTGCCTTGTTAAAATTGTGTCTGGAGTACTTACTAGTTTATATAACAAATAAAATTCTTTTTGTGCTAGTTGATATTCTTTTCCATCCCTTGTAACTGATAACTTATTATAGTCTATTACAAGTTTTCCTATTTCTATTCTTTTTTCACTTGCTTGCTTTGATCTTTTTAATAATGCCTTTACTCTTAATGGCAACTCTTCTACATCTATTGGCTTTACCATATAATCGTCTGCTCCTAATAAGAAACCTTCCTTTTTATCTGACAAAGTACTTTTAGCTGTTACTAATAATATTGGCATTGAGTAATTTGCCTCTCTTAATTCTCTTATTAGCTCATATCCATCCATTTGTGGCATCATTATGTCTGTTACTATTAAATCTATATATTGTTCATCTAATACATTTAATGCTTCTACTCCATTTGTTGCCTCGTATGTATTATAGTTTTCTCTCTTTAAGCAAGTTATAATTAATTTTCTTAAATTTTTATCATCTTCTACAACCAAAATGTTAAACATAATTTCCTCCGTCTTCTATTTTTTTATTAATTTCACGTTTTTATTTGTTTTATAATCTTTTAAATTTACCGAATTACTAATATATTTTTTCATTATTTTATTTAATTATTATACTAATTGAATATGAACTTTGTATGAATAAATTATATCAAAAAAAATGTCAATAAGGAACACCCCTATTGACATTTTTATCTAATCTTTATTTTCTGAGTTTTCTTCTTTTGTACCTTCAACTCTATTTTCTACAATCATCTTTTCTTTGCTGTCTTCTTCACTTTTTATTCCATCTGATATCATTATGAATTTTACATTTCCTTCGTCTCCATTATTTAACATTGTAAAGTTATTGTAGTTATTTGCTAATTCTTCTAATTTATCTATTCTTGTTGTTATATCTTTTAAATCTCCATTTATATAATTGCAAATTTTATCTATTCCTTCTGTATTAAATTTTGTTATTCCTTCTGCTAGTTCTGTTATTCCTGAATCTAATTGGTTTGTTCCTACAGATAATTTCTCTACTCCACTATCTAATGTTGATAATCCATCTGCTAATTCCCCTAAAGATTCACCTAATGTACTCATTTGAGAAACTACTTGGTTTGTAAATTTTTGTTTTGCTTGGTTTCCAACTTGTGTAGCTGTAGTTGTTGCTGTTTGGCCTGCTACTTGTTTTGCTGTTGTTCCAGCTACTTGCACTGCTGTTTCTCCTGCTGCTTGTTTTGCTGTTTGACCTGCCACTTCTACTGCTGTAGTTCCTGCTGCTTGTTTTGCTGTGCTTATAGCTACTTGCACTGCTGTTTCACCTGCTACTTGCTTTGCTATTTTTTCTGCCGTTTGCACTGCTGTTTCTCCTGCTGCTTGTTTTGCAGATGCTTGTGCTGCTTCTATAGCTGATGTATACGCTGTTTCTTGTGCTACTGATATTATTAATTGTTTTTCTGCTTCTGTTAATATTGCTGGATATTTACTTTGAGCACTTGTTATTATTGCTGTTTTTTTGGCCTCTGTTAATGTTGCTTGTTTTTTGATTGCTGTTTTTTGTGTTTCTGTTAATGTTGCAGATGCTTCTGCCTGTGCCTTAATTGCTGCTTTTTGTTCTTTTGTTAATACTGCATTTGCTTCTGCCTGTGCTTTAATTGCTGCTTTTTGTTCTTCTGTTAGTGCTGCTCCTGCTTCTGCTTGGGCTTTAATTGCTGCCTCTTGTTCTTTTGTTAATGCAGCTCCTGCTTCTGCTTGGGTCTTAATTGCTGCCTTTTGTTCTTCAGATAATGTTGCTGATGATTCTGCTTGATTCTTAATTGCTGCCAATGTTTTACTATCTACTGCTGCTGATTTATCTGATTGTAAGCTTTTTGTACTACTTTCAACTGCACTTTCAATCATTTTAGATCCGCTATATGCTGCACTTGTTCCGTCTTTTAATTCTTTTACTCCATCTACTAATTGACTTGAACCATCTTTTAATTTATTTGCTCCATCTTCTATTTGTTTGCTTGAACTTTGTAATTCATTTACTTTACTATATATTTCGTCTATATCATTTAGCATATTTAAATCGCTTGATTCTATTATTTTTGGTGTAACATATGTTACTATATTTTCCATTTCAAAATTTGAAGCTTCCATAGTAATCTCTAATTTATTAGGAATTTCTAATTTTCCTTTAGATATTCCTAAGCTCTCTTGCATTCCTGGTAATGTAATTCCTATAAGTGTTGTTTTATTTCCATTGTCTATCATTTTACCATTTGTAATTTCTATATTCTTATTATTTTCATTATTTATAATTGTTCCACACACTACAACAAATGGTGTATATAATGTTTCATTTTTTCCATTTATTTTTACAACATGTTTGTCTTTGTTTGTGTATTCTACCGTAATTTTTACTTTTCCAGATTTTCCTGCAATTTCTTTTGCAGATACTTCTTTTCCATCTAATTCATATTTAATACTACATTTTATTGGTAATTCTTTTTGAGATTCGCCTTGATAATAAATATCACTCTCATCTGCATTCCATACTAATTTATTGCCATCTGCAGTATACTCTTGCTCTCCATTATTTTTTAAATTTAACAAATCTGTTATATCATTAATTATCTTTTCTTTTTCAGTATTTCTTATATGATCACTTACTATTGTATTGTAAGCATTTCCACTTGCATCTAGTTTAGAATATACTGTTTCATCTTTTGTAAAAGCAAGTACTGGTGCTTGGTATACAAGCATTGTTCCTAATAACACACCTGATGTAATTTTTGAAATTATTTTTTTATCACTCATGTTTTTTACTTCCTTTCTTTTTAATTATTTATTTTTCTCATTCCAATTGTTGTTTTACAAATTAATTTATCAAATATCATTAAGAATGATGGTAGTACTGCTATAACGCATACCATACTTACTATTGCACCTCTTGACATCAATGTGCATAGAGAACCTATCATTTCTATTTTTGAATATGCACCTACACCAAATGTTGCTCCAAAGAAGCATAATCCACTAACTATTATTGAACCTATAGATGTTCCTAAAGCTCCATCAATTGCTTCTTTCTTATCTTTTCCTTCTTTTCTTGCTGTTATATATTTAGTTGTAATTAATATTGCATAATCTATTGTTGCTCCTAATTGAATTGTTCCAATTACTATTGAAGCAATAAATGGTAATACTGTATTTGTATAATATGGAATTCCCATATTTATAAATATTGCAAATTCTATTACGGCTATAAGTATTACAGGTAATGAGATTGATTTTAATACAACTATCATTATTACAAATATAATTGCTATTGATACTGTATTTACACTGTTAAAGTCATGGTTACTTATTTCTACTAAGTCCTTCATTAAAGGTCCTTCACCTGCAAGTATTGCATTTTCATCGTATTTTTTAATAATTTGATTTATTGTTTCAACTTGTGCATTTAATTCATCTGTTGCCATTTCATATTTTGAATTTATAAGTATCATTTGGTATTTATCACTTTGGAAGATACTTACTATATCTTCTGGCAATGCTTCTTTTGGTACTCCCATACTTCCAATCTTTGAATAATCTAATGTCCATTCAATACCTTCTACTTTTTCTATTTCTTCTACCATTTTATTTACTTCATAATCTGGCATATCTTTGTTTACTAATAGTAATTCCATAGATGTCATATTAAATTTATCTTTTAGCTCTGTATTTGCAACTACACTATCTAATGTTGTAGGTAAAGATTTATCTAGGTTGTAGTATATTTTTGTATTTTGATATCCATAAAATGCTATTGGTAAAATAATTAAAAATGCTACCACTATTGCTTTGTAGTGTTTCATTACAAAGTTTTTAATTTTAGTAAATTTAGGTAATATCTCTTTGTGTTTTGTCTTTTCTATTAAATTATTTAATTCTAGTATCATTGCAGGAAGTATTGTTACTACTGAAATAACTCCTAATAAGACACCTTTTGCCATAACTATACCAATGTCTTTTCCAAGTGTTAAATTCATACTACATAATGCTAAAAATCCTGCTATTGTTGTAAGTGAACTTCCTAATACAGATACAAAAGTTTTAGAAATTGCATTTGCCATTGCTTCATTGTTGTCTTTTATTGTTTCTTTTTCTTGCATATAACTATGGTATAGGAATATTGCAAAGTCCATTGTTACTCCTAGTTGAAGTACTGCACTTATTGCCTTTGTTATATATGAAATTTGACCCATAAATATATTTGTTCCCATGTTATAAAGTATTGCTATTCCTATATTTAATAGTAATAATACTGGGGCTACATATGAATCTAATGCAAGTTCTAGTACTATTAAGCATAGAATTACAGCAATTATTACATAAATTACAACTTCTGAATCTGATAAGTTTCTTGTGTCTAATACTGTCGCTGTCATACCACTTATTTTACAATGTTCATCTGTTATTTTTCTTAATTCTTCTACACTATTCATTGTTGCATCTGATGATATTTGTTCTTTAAATGTAACTAACATTAATGTTTCATTATCTTTGTAGGCTTTATCTTTTATATCATCTGGTAGCATTTCTACTGGGATATTTGACCCTAATACATCAGCTATACTTACTACTTTTTCTACATTATCTATTTTTCTTATTTTTTCCTCTAATTTAACTATATCTTTTGTACTCATGTCCTCTAGTAAAACTACTGAGAATCCACCCATATCAAAATCTTCTGATAGTATATTTTCACCTTTTATGGTTTCAATGTCTTCTGGAAGATATACTAATATGTCGTAATTAATCCTAGTTGCTTTCATTCCTATTATTGATGGTATTAATAATAGAAGTGCTATTATTAGAATTAATTTTCTGTGTTTGCATATTGCTTTTGCTACTTTATGCATAATCTCTTCTCCTTTCTTGTTTTTGTACCAAACCATTTAATTTTGAGGTTTTATTGATACAATTCCCAACTTTGCTTATTATACAATTTGAAAATGAACTAATTATGAACAAAAGAAAAAACGAAAGTAGAATTCCAAACATTACAAAATGTTTGAAATTTTACTTTCGTTTTAATTAATAGTTTTTATGCATTTACTAAATTATAGTATTTTTCCTTTCTGTCTATTAACTCTTCATGACTTCCTTGCTCTACTATTTTTCCATCTTCCATTAATAAAATTTTATCACAATTTTTTATAGTAGATAATCTATGTGCTATAACAAAGCATATTCTACCTTCCATTACTTCTTTTACTGCATTTTTTACTAATTCTTCATTTTCATAACTTAACGAAGACGTTATTTCATCTAATATAATGATTTCTGGATTTTCTACCATAATTCTAGCAAAATTTATCATTTGCTTTTCTCCTTGTGATAATATATCTTTATTCTCACTCAAGTTCGTTTCATATCCATCTTTTAGACTCATTATTTTATCGTGTAATTTTAATTTTTTACATATTTTAATTATTTCTTCATTACTTATATTTTTATTTGCATAGTTAATATTATCATATACATTTCCTTTAAATATAATAACATCTTGCATAACATATCCAATTTTATCTCTGAAAGTACTTAAAGAATAATCTTTGTAATCTTTTCCGTTTATTAAAATTTCTCCGCTTTCTAATTCATAAAATCTGCAAAGTAAATTTACTAGAGTAGTTTTCCCTGAACCCGTTTTTCCTATTATTGCTATTTTTTCGTTTTTATTTACAAATAAATTTATTCCTTTTAAAACTTTTGAATTTTCGCTATATGAAAATTCTATATTTCTTAATTCAATATTTTCAACACTTTTTAACTCTTCTTTTCCTTCATCTTCTTCTAATTTAACATCTTCTTTGAATTTTAATATTTTTAAGAAAGATATATAATCACGAAATAACCTTTCTGTGTGATTAATAGCATGATTTACACTTTTAGTAATTCTACTAGTTGAATTTATAAATACCATAAGCGCGCCATATGTCATAATTCCTTCTGATAAATTTAATCCTCCAAATATACCAACAATCATTAAGGCTAAAAGTGAAAGTAAGTCATATACTATTTTATAATTTCTTATAACCTTATCTAAATTTCTAGATTCCTTATTATATTTATCTATCATATTTGACAAAGTCTTTATTCTTTCTTCTTCTATTCTCAAATTCTTTATTATTTCTAATCCATTAATTTGTTCAGTTATAGACTTTGTTATTGCTATATCTGCTTCTCTTATTTTCTTTATCAATTTTATTCTTTTTTTATTAGATATAAAAATTCCTAAATATCCTATTATATATATAACTACTAAAATACCTGCTAACTTTACATTCATAAATAATAATGTAACTATACAAACAATAATTGTGAATATATGTCTTAAAGTTACTTGTCCATTTTGTGTAAAAAAAGTAGCAAACTTTTGTGAGTCATTCATAGAAAGTTCTAGTAATTCTCCTGTATCACTAGAATCAAAGTAAGAAACTTTTGCATTTATTAAATTTTCAAATATATCTTTTCTTGCATAATAAGAAAAATCTCTCTGTAAATGATGCCTAATTATGCAATGATAAATTCCTTCTATTGCATTTAATATTACTTTTACAAGTAAAAATATTGCATATAAAGTAATAAATTGTATATTTTCACTTGCTATTCCATTATCAAAAGAAAAATATAATAAATACTGATTTATAATCTGCCAAATAATAGCAGAAATTGCTGATTCCGTAGTCATAAATATAATTCTTCTTTCAAAACTTCCATAATGAAACATATCTTTTATTTTTTCCATGTTATTCTCCTATTACATTACTATACATTTGAAGTATATTTCTATATCTTTCATTTTTATTAATTAATTCTTCTTGTGAACTAATAGTTATACTTTCTTTTTCTTTAAAAAAGACTATTGCATTATTTGGTATTTTCTTTATATCTTGTGTAATATATATTTTAATTTGATGTGGATACCATTCTGATAGGTGATTTCTTATTCTCTCTTTTGTTAAATTATCCAACTTACTTAACACGTCATCAAATATTAATATCTTATTATCTTGTATTAGAGTTCTTGCTATAGATATTCTTTGTTTTTGTCCACCACTTAAATCTATTCCTCTTTCTCCTAATATAGTTTTATATCCATCTTGCATACTTTCTATTTCACTATCTATTTCACAAATTTTACTAACTTCTTTTATTCTCTTTAATGAATATCTTGATTTTATATCAATATTATTTCTAATAGTGTCTGAAAATATAAAAGGTTCTTGGAATATTGCTCCTACGTATTCCCTTATAGTTGCTAAATTTAACTCTTTTATATCTTGTCCTCCCATTAAAATAGTTCCTTCATATGGAATAAAACCTAATAAAGCTTTTATTATAATGCTCTTTCCGCTTCCATTATCACCAACTAAATAAATAGATTCTCCATCTTTTAATATAAATGATGTATTTCTTAAAATTACTTTATCTTGTACTACAATACTAACATTTTTAAATTCTAATTCTATTTTATTTATTGGATATATTTTATTATCTACTTTTTCTTCTTTTAGTTGTAAATAATTACTTATTCTTTCCAAAGGCACTAAAAAGTCATTTATTCCTTCAACCGCATATATTATTTGTTGTATATATTCTAATACATTGTTAGAATATGTTAAAAATGCCATAAGTGCTCCTATATTAATTTTTCCAAGTGCAAATAAAATTCCTCCCATTAAAATGATAGCAGGATCTTTTAAATTTCTTACTGCATCTGAAATTAATTCATAATATATTAAATAATCTATCGCTTTTTTATCATTTGTTAAATATTCTTCGTTATTTTTATTAAAATCTGCAATTTCTTTTTGTTGTCTGTTAAATAATTTTATCATTTTAGGATTATATATTGCATTCAAATTTTTTTCTATTAGTTCTTCATGCAATTTAACATTTTTTCCAACTACTTTTTTTGTTTTTTGAAAGTACCACACAGACATAATTGTTATTATTAAAATGATTATTCCTATAACACTTGTAACAAGAATATTTATTTTTACCATTTCTGCCATTGAAAATAAAAGAATAAAAACAGAATCTACTATTAGATTATATTTGTCCATCACAAAATCTAAAATATTTGCAGAATCAGTGCTAATTCTTTGCAATATTTGGCTACGTTCTTGTTTTGCATACTCATTATATTCTAAATATGTAGTATGATTTATTAGAAGCATTTTTAAGTTTTGATTAACACCTAATCTCATTTTTGTTGTTAAATAATTTCTAATATAATTTGAAATGGCAATTATAATAATAAAACTTATCATAAAGATTGCTAATACTGTAATTTTTGCATATATAGTATCTTCATAAAAAAATCTTGAGATAAAAGTAGGTATTTGTTCATTTGTAGTTATTACTCCATCTATTATGTGCATAATAAACTTTGTTAATTGCACACTAAAAAAAGATGATATTATACCACATATTAATATTCCTAATATATATTTTTCATTTCTTCTTATCATTTCTTTTAATAGTCTTTTCATTTTTTCCCCACTTAATTAATTTCTTATTTCATTTTTCATGATTATATCATTTGATATAGATTATGAAAAGCTTTTATCTAATTATTTTGACTTTTCACGAAACATATATTATTTATTTACTTAATTTTTCAATCGTGTTTTTAAAAATTATATTATTTATAAATATGAAAAAACGCCATATATTTTATATATAGCGTTTTTCATATTTATTTTTATATTGTGTTTTTCTCTCATGCTTAAATTATTTTTAATTTACCTATAGGCATTCACTTCCTTTCATTGTTTAAATTGTACTATTTAATTATGTCTTTTTCTTGATGAATTTTTATTAGTTTAGTAACAATTTTATGAAAAGACTGTGAATTAATTTTATTCTATAACACCTAAACTTTTTAAATGATCATATAATTTATTTTCAAGATTTTTTGTTATTGACTCCATTAGTTCTTTTCTTCTTGGAAATTGTGATGCTAATACAATTCTCATTATTTTTCATCTTTTCTATTTTTCGTTTTATCTTCTATTTTTTTAGCTACTTCATGTGCTTTATTTTCAATTTCTCTCTTTTGATTTCCTACCTTATTCTCAAATTCTTTCTTTTGTTGTTCCACTTTGTTTGTAAGTTCCTCACGTTGTTCTTCTACTTTTTCTTTTATTTCTTCTTTTTTCTCTCTTATTTTAATCTTCACTGCTTCTAAACTAGGATAAGCATTTAATAATCTTCTGTGTAATACAGATTTGTTTTGTAATACTTCTTTTACTTTTTTAGTTATTTCTTCTGTATTGTCTAAGTCTTTTCCTACAATTTTTTCTGTCTTTTTTACATATCTAATTACTATTCCAGATACAATATTATCTACAATATATATTATTAAAAGTGTCCAAAATAGTATGTTCAACCACATTTCTGGTAATAGCTGTATTTTACTAATAAAAAATGGGTTAGAAATATACATTATAAATAATCCTAATAGTCCAAATGGAACTATCGTATTTAAGCAAACTCTTCCATTAATATTAAATTTCTTTTGGCTATAATCCCACCATCTTGCTTTAAATATTTTTTCCATAAAATAACTTGTTAAATATTCTAGTGTTCCGCAAATTATTATTGCCATAAAAAATAATATTATTGGATCATCTGTATATTTTTTTAGTAAAAATGTTATTAATATTGCTCCATATCCATATATTGGACAATATGGCCCTATTAAAAATCCCCTATTTATAAATCTTTTATATTGTATTAATTTGCATGTTACTTCCATACACCATCCTAAGATTGCATATATCATAAATAGTAAAAAATATATTCTTATATCAATTCCAAATATTATCATTTTATTCTCCTTTTTGATTTATCTGTTTATGCTTAAATTATAATATTATTTCACTTTCAAAATATTGTTCTTGAAACTCAGTTAATGCCTGTATTTGTTCTTTTGTATATTTCCTTCCGTCTGGAACTATAATTAGCTTATCATCATTATCATTTGTTCTATGTATTATTGCAATACATTCTCCTGTAAATTTCTCAAGTGGTTCAAATACTCCTAAAACATAGCAGTCTAACTCTTCGCCATCTCCACTTACTGTGTTAGGTACATATCCATAATTTACAGGATATATAAAACCATGTTTTGGATGTTTACTACCTAGTGGTCTATCTATTTTTATTGTTAGCACTTTTCCTAGGTAACTACAATTTTCATTTTGTCTATTTAAATGATTATCTTCTAATACCTGTTTAAATAACTTTTTTGTATTTTCGTATGTTATTTTATTTTTGGCTTCTTCTATCGGCACCCACTCAATTTGTGCAATTTCTGCTTCTTGTTTTTGAGTATTCATATTCTTACAAGTTGCTAAAAAATATACTACTTGCTTAAATGTATCTTCACTAGAATAATACTCATCTACATATCTTTTTTCTTCTTGAATTTTTACATCTACATTTGTTTCTTCTTTTACTTCTCTTATTGCAGTTTGAATTTCTATTTCATCTTTCTCCATATGACCTTTTGGAAATCCCCAATGTCCAACATTATGTTTTACTAATAAAACTTTACCTTCATTCAAAATAATACATCCACAACATTTTTCAAACTTCATAATTCCTCCAATTTCAATTTATTTTATATTAATTTTCCACAATTATATCATTTGATGTGGATTATTAAAAGCTTTTTTACAAATTATAAAAAAACATCCAGTTTAGAATTTTCTAAACTGGACGTTTTTTTAATTTTCAGTTACTTCCTTGATTGCTCTTACTGCGGATTCACTAATTAAAATATGCCATCCTTTACCAATTTGTCTCTGTATACCTCCGACACAATTGGTCTCCGTCATCTTACCGTGTTTCATTCCTGCAAGTAAGTCAATTTCTAATGATGATTCGACATTCATATTTTCACCATACTGTCTGTAAACCAAGTTGGATGCTGAAGTAACTTCAAGCACTCCTTTGTTTTTGGTTCTTATTACATCATCATCTGCTACTATTTGCATGCCGTGAAATTTTCCTAAATCTGTCCTTTTCATAAAGCCACTCCTTTACGACATAAAATAAAACAAAACTAACTAGTTACTCTTCTAGTTTACTACTAATTTACATAATTTTCAAGTCTTTTTTAATATTTTTTTATTATTATAAATGGCAATAATAAATTTCCGGTTTATTATGCACATATTTCACTTAAGATT
>OIZO01000373.1_pt1 | contig 31972 bp, 8 predicted proteins | sample 1588551 | NCBI WGS metagenome assembly OIZO01 (sample SAMN03283271) | human gut metagenome | biome: human-associated habitat; material: feces | host: Homo sapiens | place: Peru | collected 2012 | reverse complement strand
GTTTGATACTGTCTTCTGAGTATAATGATAATATTGATGAACTGTTTTCTTTAGGTGGCTCTTCAGGTGGTGCAAGACCTAAAATACTTACAGAGGTTGATGGAGAAGATTGGATTATAAAGTTTCCTGCTTCTATGGATAGACCGGATATAGGCTTGCAGGAGTACAAGTATTCTCTTTGTGCCAGAAAATGTGGGATAAGTATGTCAGAAACGCATTTGTTTCCTTCGGCGCGTTGTGAGGGTTACTTCGGTACAAAAAGATTTGATCGCGTGAAGACTTCTGAAGGTGAAAAAAGAATTCATATGGTTTCGGTAAGTGCTCTTCTGGAAACGTCACATAGGATTCCTAATCTTGATTATATTATCTTGGGAAAATTAACTTTGACGTTGACAAAGGACTATCAGGAGCTTGAAAAACTGTTTAGGTTAATGTGCTTTAATGTTTTTGCGCATAACCGCGACGATCATTCTAAAAACTTTTCGTTTATATATTCGGATGATGAGAAAAAATGGCTTTTATCGCCTGCCTATGACTTGACGTATAGTTATTCTATAGGCGGAGAGCATGCTACAACGGTTGCTGGTAATGGCAAAAATCCGGGCATGAAGGATATATTGGAAGTTGCGAAGAATCTTGGTATGAATCTCAAGCGGGCTGAAGATATAGCGCAGCAGGTTCAGGCTTGTGTCGAAGATGATTTAGGAGAAATTCTTTCTAAAAGATTTTAAGGTTTAATATTTAAAATTCAAGAAACAAAATTTACGCTGTAAACGTGGCGATTTTGAATTGCAAATATATTATACGAGATGGTTCATTATATCATGAACGCATAAAAATAAAGGATGAGCTTTAAGCCGTGGCTGCTCCCGTTATTAACAGGAATCAGGGCTGGCAGGCTCATCCTTTTGTTATGTCCACTTGACAAACCGCTTTGATAAATATATCATATAGACCTTCGCCTTACGTAATCTACGGTTTCCGATTTCTTCAGCCACGCAGAAGACAGGTCTGAGCCTTCGGGAGCGACCCTGAGCTTCCTGCCCATTTTGCCTGCCGCGGGAATGGCTACCCACAAATTTCACCCATCTTTCAGATAATTGAGCCAGCTAGTTTCGAGAACTAGCAACACTCTGGTATTGAGCTACTTTTACCTTAGAATTCTGTTATACACGGATTTCTCCGCTTCACTACCAACAGCTTGCTTCGGAGTTTCCGTTAAGTTCGCTGCAGCATCCCTGCTGCAGGTTTCACGGATTTTTCTAGCCTTTCGAGCTAGCGTCTATTGTTGCTGCCAGAATCCTTTGTGCTTTAATCGGCACCAAAATCCGCACATACCGTTCTGTATTGCCTTTTGGGCTTCTCCATCAGTCCTCGCGGAGCAACAGAAACCTCACTGCCGCAGTATCCCGCAGGCAGCCTGGTCACAGCTTCCGGTATTCTCGGATGGGTTGACAACCCTTTAGTGCACCGAGTTATACGATATATTTGTCAAAACAGTTTTCAAGGAGCGTGTCGGTGTTTCGACCGATGAACAAAGTATAGCATATCTGCGCGAGTTAATCGTGGAAAAAAAGGTGCGCATTGATTTCTTGCTGCTTGGTATGAGGGGGATTGATTAAGTCCTTTAGTTCGAATATGCTTCCTACAGTTTGTTGCTGCCGCTGATTTCGCCTGCATCATTAACTCCGCTGCAAAAAAGCAGATGATACAACCCCAAAGAAATCTCCGTTTTAGCTATCATAATTCCTACCGTTGTAGTATAATTAAATTGACGAAAGAAACTTTTATACAAGGGTGGTGAAGTAATGGAGACTTTCATGGGAATTCTTATTCCATTTATAGGAACAACACTTGGTTCGGCGTGTGTGTTCTTTATGAAAAAATCGCTTAGCAATATGGTGCAGCGCTCGCTTGCGGGCTTTGCTGCGGGTGTTATGGTTGCAGCATCAATCTGGAGCCTGCTGATTCCTGCTATCGAGCAATCCGAAAGCATGGGAAGTCTGTCCTTTCTCCCGGCGTTTATCGGCTTTTGGATTGGTATCTTATTTTTGCTCCTGCTTGATCACTTGATTCCCCATCTGCATGTGGGAAGTGAGCAGACGGAAGGCCCCAAGAGCAATTTGAGCCGCACTGCGATGATGGTTTTGGCAGTCACGCTGCATAACATACCTGAGGGAATGGCAGTCGGTGTTATGTATGCCGGCTTTCTGGCGGGGAATACGCCAATTACGGCGGCAGGGGCGCTTGCCTTGTCCATCGGTATTGCTATTCAAAACTTTCCGGAGGGGGCGATTATTTCTATGCCGCTTCGCGCAGAGGGAGAGAGTAAGAACAGAGCGTTTTGGGGCGGTGTGCTGTCCGGTGTGGTGGAACCAATCGGAGCAGTGCTGACGATACTTGCTGCTCAACTTGTAATACCGGTGCTGCCGTATCTTTTGAGCTTTGCTGCCGGTGCAATGCTTTATGTTGTTGTAGAGGAGCTTATTCCTGAAATGTCGCAGGGAGAGCATTCCAATATCGGCACGATTTTCTTTGCCGTGGGCTTCAGTGTGATGATGGTGTTGGATGTGGCGTTAGGGTAGAGAACAATTTCGGTATATCAGAATGCTGCCGCTGGCAAACAGTATAGCGGAGAGCCTGAAAGAGCCAAAGGATATTATGAAATGAGAGATTGCTGTGAAGAACAAAAACAGCATTAAGAAAATTGATGTTAAAATCAAGCTCCTTAATGCTGCAGTTCACAGTAATCTCTTTTTAGTCTTTCTGTAAATAGGGCATGAACTGAAAATTTTTATCTAAATATTGACCGGCATAAGCTACGCCTTTACCCATGGTGAAGGCTGCCAGGATGGTGCCTATTCCCAGTCCGTCTATATGTCCCAATAAGAACAGTGTCAGCAGTGCCGTGATAGCAAGGCAGGTTACGTCAAAGGTGATTTTGATTTTAGCGTACTCGATTTTTATGATGGCGCTCAACTCACGCGGGAACAAATCCGTAGGGATAATGGGCAGGCCGCAGCGGTTGGACAAAGCGATGCCGATGCAGATTAATATATAGCTTATGATAAAATACAGCACACGCCAGGAAAAGGCCTGCGGCAACATGTTTATATACAGCTCGAACAAATCAAGGAATTGGCTGAACACAAAGCCTACAACAAAGCTGAACATATAGGACGCAATAAACTTTTTGCGCAGATACATCAGGCTGGCGATAAGCAAGCCTTGGAAAATGTAGGTCCATGTACCGAGTGTGAGCTTGGGAAAGGCTTCGCTGAAGGCAAATGGAACGCTGCTGATGGCGCTGATGCCGGAACCGGAGTAGAGCATGAGTACGACGCTGAAGCTGTTGATGATTACTGCAACCAATAGTGCGAGTTCACCGCACAAGGTAAGACGTGAATTTTTTTCGTTTAAAAGCATTTTTTAACCCCTCTCGAAAACAATAAATTTATCAAAAATGCATTTCCTATTATATTACTAAATTTTGTGTTTGGCAAATTTGGGCAGGATTTTTTCTAAGATTATTATAAGCGATTCCCAAAACTGGTAAGTTATGTTTTTGCTGGTTGTAAAATAGTATTGACACATAAAATATAGCATGGTACAATGAAATAAATAAGATTTAATATCAAAAGACTTAAAATAGAGAATGGTAGCAGATAAATTAAGTACAAGTTTTAAAAATAAAATAGATACCAAAGACTTTAACACGCGAAATAGCATATGCTTACCTAAATAGAAGACCGTAAAGTCGGATTGCAGTTAAAGCTTAGTGATTACCTGACTATTGGCTTGGTTTCACAGTGGAATTAGTGCGCCTTGGTGCACCTGATACACGAGTGATACCAAGCTTTTTCTTTTGCGAAGCGTTAGTTGTTGCCAGAAAAAGGATATATATGATTGAAGAAAGGAGTTTGACGTCGTATTTAATCATTTAGAAGACCACCAAGATAATTAAAGGGGGAAATATTATGTCAAAAAGTAATTCTTTTAAAAAATCCAGAAAATTAGCTTTGGGTATTGCTGTGGCAATGGGATGCAGCTTTGCAGCTGTGGCATTTGCTGATGGTGCTATTGTTAATGATACTGGTGAAGATAAGCTTTTAAGTTTTAATGATGCTCTCGTTATTTCTGCTGATGGTAATATGATTGCTGGTGGTCCATGGCTGCCTGATATAGCTTCTGCTATTTCTGCAAGTGAAGAAGGCAGTGTATTGACTATTGATATGGGCAGTAATGCTTTAAATGTTACTGGTACTAACGCTGGGCATTCTACTGGTATTGCAGCTATTAATAGCGGTAAAGTTATAATTAATAGCTCTGGCGCTATGAATGTGTACGCAGAAAGTACTGGTAAGAGTAATGGTCAGACAGCAGCATTATTTGTAAATGGTGGCGGACAAATTTTTATCCATAATGATAATAATAAGATTACTTTGGGTGGAAAAACTGGTAACAGTACGAACGGCGCAGTTGTAAAGGCTATGAATGGTGTCAATGGTACCCGTTCTTATATTAAAATTGATGGACTGGTTGATATTAAAGCCGATACTAATGATGGTGTAGGTATGTCCGAAGCAGTAAGCGCAGTTGCTTCTACTATTGATATCGGCGGTGGTAATATCTTTGCTACTAAAAAGGGTGTTAATCCAGGATTAAACTATGGCTTTGCCGAAAATTGTGCTATTCGTGCCTATGGTGAATTTGTCAGCAACAATTATGGCATTGTTAATGTAAATGTTACTAAAGAAAGTAATGCATTGGACGCTAAAGCTAACGGTGCAGGTAATCGTGAAGTTAAAATTTTAGGAGATTTCAATACTGTTGGCGGTATGGGTACCAAAGGTACGATTAATGTTGGTCTTAATACTCCTGCTTCCTATTGGAACGGCAACTACATTAAGGGCGCAGGCTGGGGCGAAACTCCCGGTGATTACGGCAGTGTAAACCTGTTTATGGGTAATGGTGCCAAATGGATTGGTAATGCTTCTTTTGCTACTAACGTAAAAATGAGTGATGGAGGCACAGTTTGGAAAGGCTATTCCCTTAATAATGCAGTCAGTGCGGATATTTCTGATGGTGCGGCATGGTATAATTATAACGAAGCAGATACTACTGCATTATTGCGCTTAAATGGTGGCAGCAGTGCGGATAGAGCAGGTCTTGTTTATATGACACCATTTACTAAAAAGGTTAATGGTGGAGATGTTGCTTACAATACAGGTAACGTCAGCATTGCTAATTATTCTGGCAATATGAAAGTTTTTTATAATCATGATGCTAGTGATGTAAGCAGTATTTTAGGCGGTAATTTTACAATTGCTAGTGCGACAGCTGGTTCTGCTATCAATCTGATTACCGATAATACTGGTATCAATATGAGTAATACGAGCAAGGTTAATGAAGTTTTAGATAATTTGGCAAAAAAATTATACTATACAGCATATACTAGCAACGAGAGAAATCTTGATGGTAATGTGACGATTGCAGAAGGACTTACATCTGCTAGTGCAACGAAAAAAACAGGTTCTATTGTTTATGATGCTACAACTGGTCAAGGCTCGTTGAAAACAAATGCCATTAAAGCGGCACAAATGAGAGCTGTTCGGGCACTTGTGGAAGATACTAATCCTTTGAATGATACAGACGGACTGGTTTTTAACACTTCTATTACTGGTGATACAATCAAGGATGCGGAATATGTTGCTGCCGGTGTGATTGATGCAAGTAAAGGAGTATATAATTTCACAAAAGACACAACGATAAATTCTGATATCAGTGATATGGTTAGACCTCCATCAGGGTATTCTAGTGGTAGAATTATAGCACCTGTTAAGCTAATTGATAATATTAACCTTATTGTGAATATGAATAACAACACTCTTAATATTTATCATCATGACGTTTTGGCGGAAGGTAAAGCTAGTGCGCTTTTACCTGGTATGACAGCTATAAAAGGAAGCACTCTTGAGATAAATAATGCAGGAAAAATTAATGTTTCCTTTGAGAGCGCTGCAGGAAATGAATATGGAGTTGTCGCACAAGGCGGCAGCAAGGTGATTATTCATAATGGTGGCGATAATCAGGAAAATAGAATTTTCAGTTTTAATGGTTTGGATGCTGCTGAATCGAAAAAAGGCATTTCTGCTGACACAAGAAAATCCGATAGTGGAGAAGAATCTAAGATTGTTATTGAAGGTTTGGTTAATATCGTATCCAGAGATACTCCATATGCTTCTGGAGCTGGATTTGTTTTAAGCCATGCAATTTCAGCGGATTCAGCCCAAATTGATATTGGTGGCGGCAAAATTATAGGTAGACTTAATACCACACACAGATATAATTATGGCGATGTTACGCAGATTAATATTAATATGAAAAAAGATGCTGAAGGTAATGTAATTGGTGCAGGTGACAACATTGTTCAGATTGAGGGCGATGCAAATACTTCATCAGTTGCTAATGCCAATAGAATTAATATCGGTCTGAATGGCTCAGATTCTTATTTTAAAGGTAATGTAATTGGTTATGACGTAACTAACGCTGATAAATATGCTGGTGAAAGTGCTGCAAATGGCATGACAAATCATGGTGTAAATATTTTCATGGATAATGCTGCAAACTGGACTGGTGATGCAAAAGGCATATTAACTTTGCGTATGCATAATGGAGCAACTTGGCATGGTGGCAGTAATGCTGTAAAAGACAGCGAAAAAGTCAATCGTATGTCGATGACGGTTGATACAGGTGCAATGTGGCATCACGCAGGAACATCTGATATTAACGTAGATTATTTTACCGGCGGTAAGGATGAAGCAACGCGTGGCACTATTGTTATGGATTGTGACAAGGATATCACTTTGAACAATTACTCCGGCAACACTGTTGTTTCCTTTAACCGTGACAGCGAATACCCAACCCGTGTCCTCGGCGGCAACATCACCATCGGCAGTGCAGCCGAAGGCTCCGCAATCACCCTGAGCACGGATAATGACGGCATTGATACCAGTAACGCAGGTGAAGTAAGCAAGGTGCTGAACAAGCTGGCCAACAAGCTTACCTACACAGGCGCAATCGAAGGTGCGGAAAACAATCTTGATGGTTATGTGCAGATTGCCGAAGGCCTGACAGCCAGCTCTGCAGCTCTTAAGCTTGGTGACATCAGCTTCTCCGCGGAAGATGGCAAGGGTAGCCTGAAGGAAGGCTCCATTATCACTCCGGAAAACAAAAAGAACCCTGAAGTAATCTACGGCGATAAAGAAACCGCTATGATGAAGGGCGCTAAGACTGCCATGGCTTCTGCTGCTTTGCTGTGGCGTGCGGAAAACAATGATCTTATGAAGCGTATGGGCGACCTGCGTCTGAGCGAGGACGAAAGCGGTATTTGGGCTAAGTATTATGGTGGCAAATATAGCATGGATGCGCAAAATACTGATCTGAACCTCAAATATAACGCTTATCAGGTTGGCTATGATAAGGAAGTAGGAAACGGTTGGAAAGCAGGCGTGGCTCTTTCCTACAATGATGGCAATTCTTCCTATGGCAACGGTCGTGCCGACATTAAGGGTACAAGCTTGGGACTGTATGGTACTTGGCAGGGTGATAGCGGTCAATATCTTGATTTGATTGCTAAATACACTCGCCTGGAAAACGAATTCGATGTACGCAATGCTTATGGTCATAAGCTGAATGGCGATTATAAAACATGGGGTGCATCTTTGAGCGCAGAATATGGCAAGCGTTTTGAAGGCAAAAACGGTTTGTATGTTGATCCGAGCTTAGAACTGACTGTAGGCCGTATTGCTGCGAAGGACTATGCTGCAACAAGCGACTATCTCAGTGCCTGGGGCAAGAATAAGAATATGGATGTTGCACAGGATGCATTCACCAGCTGCATCGCTCGCTTGGGCGTACGTGTAGGCCAGACAACTGATAATGCAAGCTACTTTGTAAAACTGGCAGCAGCACATGAATTCAGCGGTGACTTTGACAGTGCGTTCCGTGCAGTAGGCGAACAGGGCGGTAAAACAAGCCTTGACTTTGGCGATACCTGGTATGAAGCACAGGTTGGCGTGACTGCTAAGCTTAGTGCTGCCAACACCTTCTATGCAACCTATGGCTGCAGCTTTGGCGGAGATGTAGAGCAAAAATATCGTCTTGATGCCGGCCTGCGCTGGAGCTTCTAAGCTTTAAAGCCCCTTACTTTTAGTTTTGTATAAAGCTTGTAGAAACAGGCTTTAAATACTCCTTTTCAAAAAACTCATCAACTCCTCTCAAAAAATGTCGGATAGCAGGTTTTCCGTTACGGTTTATCTGCTATTTGACATTTTTGATATTTTAGGAAAAGATGATTTGCTGCAGAAGTTTGCTTAGTTGTAAATTAGAAAATAAGTGATGATGTTCAAGAATATGCAGTTAACAGAAAAAGCTCATGGTGTTGTTTTACTGAGAGTTTTGTAAATAAAATAAAAAAAGTATCCAAAGAGCTTTCTTGACTAAAGAATATTTCGCATGTTATAATTAAATCGGCAAATGATACAAACAATCAATAAGCAAATAGAGATAAATGAAAAGCAAATAGATTACAAACTGATATCATTTATTGTTCCGCGTATAATAAAAAGTTAAAAACATATTAAACAAATAGGGAAGCATGGTGAGAATCCGGCACTGTACCGCAATTGTATTAGGGAGTGCCTTCATCATATAAACTGATTGCCGCAGCTTATACCTTTCGCACAGGGATGGAGACATGAAGATCTTGAGTCAAAGCGCTGTTTGTTTAAGATATCCATTGAACCTGCGATTTACAGGCGGATAAGAGCAATTGCTTTCGTGTGCCTAAAAGGGGGACGAGGATTCATTATGAAGTATGAGGATTTAAAGGCAAGATTTAATCAGTTTTCAAAATGCGACGAAACATATGTAACAATACCGCGTGAGTATTTGCTGACGCTTATAGGTGAGCTTTTAAGGCTGCGCCGGCGCGATGGAGCCAGAGCGCATCAAGGTAAAATTAATGATGCCCGTGCTAACTGTTAAAAAAACAGATCTTTAAACACATGGTTTAATATAATAAAAAAATATACATCATGTACTTCAGCACGCCAAATAGCTCTAGCTTACCTGCACAGGAGACCGTAAAGTCGGATTGCAGCTGAGGACATATAAAATTAATCTGATGACTTAATTTTATAATGGGATTAGTATGCCCATTTTAAAATTAAGTCTTTTTTTTAGTTTATGATAAATTTCCGGGTTAAGGAGGAGATTTTAGTGAAAAATATTAATGGCCAAAATATTTTAGCTGCGGCAATTGCTGTATCTCTGGGATGCTCTCTTACAGAATTTCTGCCTGCTGCATACGCAGCCCCAACTGATACTGCGCAGACAGCAAGCAATGATGCGGATGACTCATTGATGGACTTCAGCCTTGATGCTATGACGGTCGAAGCAAAACGTCCTGATTGGGAAAGCAAGCTTTCTCCAGGTACGGTAAATATTGTGCGTCCTGATGAATTCAAAGGTGAGCAGAAATCATTGCCTGACTTGCTTTTGACCGTGCCCGGTGTGCACGTGCGTGAGGTAAACGGCAAAGGGCAATATACAACTGTGACGATGCGTGGCTCCACTGCTGCGCAGGTCGGCATTTTTATTGACGGTGTATTGGCTAACCTTGGCGGTGATACTGCGGTTGACCTTTCGACAATTCCTGTAAAAAACGTAGAGCGTATTGAGGTTTACCGCGGTTATATTCCCAGCCGTTTTGGTGGTACTTTTATGGGCGGTGTTATCAACATTGTTACCAAAAAGCCGGAAACGACAGATGTATCATTGGAAGTTGGCAAAAGCTCTTATGGTGGCAAAAGAGGCTCTATGGAAATAACAGCTCCTCTGGGGGATGGTTCGTTAATGGTTGGCACTAACTATGAATCCAGCGACGGAGATTTCAAGTATAAAAACTATGCTGCGGAAAGATATTTGCCATATGGTGAGCAGCAGATAGCAGGTCAGCAGAAAGTAATCGATAATTTTAATAATGAAACCATAGATTATATGACCAAAGGTGCTGTAATAAATCTGCAGCAGGAACAAATAGATTACTATAAAGCAAATAATGATGCCTGGTTGGGATTTGTAAGAAGCGACAGCCTGAAGGATGCTATTTATGACAACAGGTATGAATATGCGAAAAAAGATGTCGGCAATTCCAATCTGTATTTAATTGAACAACAGGTGGTAGACAGAGGTCTTAAGGATGAGTACCTTAAAAGAGGCTATGATGACAGTGACTGGCATGAGGCGCTGCAATATGACTGGATCGGCAGTTCCTTCGGCGAAGGTGTTCTTACACCTGAAATTAAGGAAGAAATTCTTAAAGAGTATGGCGATAAAGTAGTTCAGAATAATATAGATAAGTGGACGAACGATGCGGACCCTGATAAAAATAAAAATCAGGCCGGCAGAAAAGAATCACTGGAAAAATTAAAACAAAAACAAAAGGAAGCAGCTAATGCTACCAGATACAGAAAATACAATGACTATGAAAAGACCAGCACAATTTTAAAGTGGCAAAATAAAAACTGGGTTATTAAAGGCACATATGATACCTTGGACAGACATATGCCGGACAGTGTATGGCTGGGTGATGTTAATGCAGCGGTTTATAATAATGGCGTTGATTTGAGCGACAGATATTATTATGACAGCCGCAGACAGAAACAGAACAGTGCCAGCCTGATGCTGCAGAACCGTCAGGAGGTTGGCAAGCTTGAATGGGGCTGGATGCTTGACTACATGTATCAGAATAAAAAATATCGGGCCGAGCATATCAATACAGCGTATCCGAACAGTGAATGGGATATGCAGAACCAGCCGTTGCGCGAATGGAGCCGTTATAAATCTAACAAATACACAGCTCAGATTGATGGCGGTTACAAGCTGAATGATAACAATATGCTGGACTTTTTGATTAACTATTCCAAAGAAGGCCTGGATATAGACGGTTCCAACATGGCTAAAATTTTAGGTGGACAGGCCAGTCAGAATTTCCTTTCCGCTCAAATCCGTAACCGTTATGAGCAGGAGCTGTTCAACGTACAACTGCAGGATTCTATTACCTTAGATAAAGAAGGTACCTGGATTTTTACGCCGAGCGTACGTTATAACCAATCAAAGATTACCGGCTTCAGTGATGGCAAGCGCTTTACCGATGGGCAGGCAAGCTGGATTCATCCTAAGGATTCGCAGACCAAGGGTAAGGCAACATGGCAGCTGGCTTTGAAGAAAGAAGTAAATGAAAACCTTACTCTGCGTATGACGGGCGGAACCTATTACCGTTTGCTGAACATGGCGGAAATTGCCGGTGACGGTGCCGGCATCCTGCCTGCTCCGCGGAATCATAATGGTGAAGGTGCTATGTTCCCTGTTCCTGAAGAGGGTAAGCAGTTTGATATCAGCGCAATTATGAATAACAAACTGTTGGGAGCAGATAATTCCACTACCTTGACTTATTATTGGCGAGATTCTACCAATATGCTGCAGCTGGAGCGTGCAGGCAAGGATTACTGGTCTTATTTTAATGATAACAAGGGAAAATCTCATGGCATTGAATTGCAGAGCAGCTTTAAATGGGATAAGTTCGATCTCGATTTACAGGTAACCTATCTTAACACCAGTGCCTATAACAAGCATACGGCTACGCAGTTTGGTGAATACGCTTCGGTATGGCCTACTTACCAGCCGGAATGGGAGGGCAATATCCGCCTGACCTACAGACCTTCAGAGAAGTTCTCTGTCTTTGCCGAAGGACATTACACAGATGAATACTTCACTTATTACAATAAAGCAACGAGTGGCAAGCTGTCACCGTATCTGTCCGGCAAACCGGTATGCTCGCTGTTTGTTATGAATAGCGGCCTGAAGTGGATGCCGAAGAAAAATTGGCAGCTGACATTTGGATGCAATGACATTCTCAATAAAGGTCCTAAATCTAAAATTCGCAGTGATGCAGCGTTCATGGTTCCCGGCTATATTAATCCGGAATTTCCGATACAGGGCCGCACCTATTATGTTACAGCGCGTTATCAGTTCTAAAGGGGGATTTATCAATGCGTAAGTTCAGTAAAAGTAAAAAGGCGGCAATTTTAGCTTCAATAATGGGTGGATGGATGATTGGCGGCAGCGCTTTCGCAGCCAATCTGTTGATAACTGTTCCTTCTAACTATGGTGCCAGCAATATGACTGCTATTACCGGCTCACGTGTTACCGATAAGGTTGACAGCAAAGCAAATGTAGCAGTAATTGAATCCTTGAATAAGGATCCCGGCACCTATAGCTTTGTGCTGGATGGCAAGAGCATGTTTTTGCTGCGTCAGTACAATTATAGTACAGTTGATTTGATTCCCTCGAAGGTAATCGGTGCCGATACAACCTGGAGTAAGGATGAGGTTTATCCATCCGGCATTATTACCAAAGGTGCCAACCCGCATTCCGCAGCCGGTTATAATGGATATGTCTATGTCGGTGATTATGATTTAGGTACTATCGGCGTTGTAAAGTACGATAAGAATGTTTTGACCGAAGAGGTCAGCAAATCCCGTAATCTGATGGAGGATCTTAATAAGTACTGCGGCATGAGTTACAGTTCTCCGGGCTGGGTGCATGGCGAAGGCATGGTTGTCAAAAACGGACAGCTTTATGTAGTTGTCAGCATCAATCCTAAGGGTGGTTATGATCCTTATGATGACAGTATAATTATGCAATATCAGATAAAGGATGACGGTAGTCTTGAATATGTTAATTATACCTGCAGTGCACGTAATCCTGACTCGGTTAAACTGAACAATTATAATGATATACTGCTGCATACAGGTATCGGCGGTTACCAATATGTAGGACACGGCAATAGTGAATCTGCTATAACTTTGGCCACGATTAACAATAATGTTCTGAATCAGGAATCTAAATCTGTAGTATTGCCGGAAAACGTCAAGAGTAATGGCCTTGATTTTCGTGATATGACTGTCTGGCCTAATGGTACAGCCTATATCCTGGCATATAATTTGGCAACCGGTGGCGGCGGCAGCAATCTGAAAGTTTATAAAACTACAGTGGCTAATCTGAGCTCGGATAACCCTGTAGATTGGGAAATTGTTGTTGAAGGCAGTACAGAGGGCGGCGGCAATACCGGTGTAGGCACCGGTTGGTTCAATAAGCTGTTTGCCGAATATTATACTAAGCGTGTCTGGGGAGAATTTGGCAATAATATCGTAGTTTATACTGATGGTGCCGCTAAGCCTACCTATACCTGGAGTGCCTATGAGCTGGCGGGCAACACATCCTACCATACATTTAACTCTGTTTCATTGCTTTCTGGTGATACTGTTTTCGGAAACAAGGCTTTGCTGACAACCTCACGGGAAGAAGGGCTTACATCTCCTTCTGTGACTACAACAAAGATTGTCAACATCAATGCCAATAGTAAAACAGGCGATTATTTTCAACGCATCAGCGGCACAGATGCTGACAGTTCCGTTTACAGCGGTGTCAGCAGTGATAACAGTGTTTATACCTTTACTGCTGATAAAACTATCAGCCTGAAGCCTAATGCATGGAAAACACAGGCTGATTTAAGCAATAATATTCTGGCTGCTGTTTATGCGCATGACGGTAATGATGTTACTGTCAACGCCGGCAGCAATACTTTGCAGCTGCAGGTACAGAACAGTGTTGCTACACCTGTCGGTGTTTATGCCGGCAATGGTAAGAATATTACTATTAATGCAGGTAAGCTGAATATTATTACTATTGGCGCTGTGAATGGCAATTCCTTGAATAATGCTATCATGAATGATGCCGGCAAATCGGCTGCCAGCAAGATTACTGTTAACGGAGATGTTAATATCTCTATGAACGGTAGTTACGGTGGTAATGGTGTTGCTGTACAGAAAACAGACCGTTGGGGTGAAGCCAGCTATGCTTCTGATGTTGCCAATACAATTACGATTAACGGCAATCTGACTATAAAGGGCGCTGACAGCGAAACATGGGGTATTCCTATAAATGCAGATAATGTGTTGTCGCGCTTTAACAACGCAGGTATTCTTGCGCAGGTTGAGAACAGCCGTGTAGATGTCAGCGGTACTGCTGATATGGATGTGTATGGCAATGGTATTACAACGAATGCCAAGAACAGTACGGTATCTATTGGTGGTGGCGAGATTAATGTTCCTAAGGGTATGAATTATGGTTACTATACCTTGGGTGCATATCAGGGAACGATTAACGTCAATACCGGTAAAGATGGCACAGCGGCCGGCAATAACAGCGTTAAGCTTGGCGGTGATATTTTTGCTCTGTCAACCGGTACAGTTAATGTAGCATTGACTACAGGTGATTCCTATCTGCGTGGCATTGTAGATAATGGCGGTACGGTCAATATGTGGCTGCAAAACGGTGCAAGCTGGATAAACCAGGCCAATAATACACGTTATGCGCAGGATAATGAAGATGTCGGCAGCAATGGAGCAAGCCATATCAGCAAACTTACAGGTGGCAGTGCAGGTGCTGCAGGCGTTATTTTCCAGAAGAGTGGCAGCAAGGATATAACCATAGACAAATACAGTGGTAATACTATGGTTATTTATGAGCATGATAACAGTAACCCGGAAAATATTTTGGGTGGCAATTTTACGGTGAAGACTGCTGAAACCGGCTCTGCTGTAGCTTTGCGTACGGACAGCAACGGCATAAATACTTCTTCTGAAGCAACTGTTAATAAGGTCCTCGATGCTTTGGCCAATAAGCTTTATTATACAGATTATGTCAATGGCAGCAGAAATCTGGATGGACAGGTACAGATTGCCGAAGGTCTGACCGCAGCTTCCGCAGCTAAATATGTAGGCAGTGTTAAATACAGCGATACCACTGGACAGGGAAGTCTGGGTGAAAAAATCAGCGTACAGACTGAAACTCCCGAGGGAGATAACAGCGATGCCGATAAAAACTTCCTTGTAGAAAAAGGCGATTGGCATGGCAATAACAGTGGTGATAATGTAAATCTGGCTCTGAAAGACAAAGCAAGCTGGACTGGCAACAACAGCGGCAGCAATATGGTGGTTAATGCAGCCGATTCTGCCTGGACCGGTGATAATAAGGGCGCGGGAACTAATGTAACGCTGAATGCATCCGCTTGGAATGGTAAAAATGATGGCAGTAAGGCTGTTGTTACCCTGAAAAATAAGGCAAGCTGGACCGGTGACAGCAGTGGCAGCGATTTGCAGCTCACACTTGATAATTCTGCTTATCAGGGAAATATCAGGGGTGACAGATCTTCTGTAACTCTGAATAATGGCAGCAGCTGGAGCGGTAATGTCATTGGTAGCGGCAGTACGCTGAATATGCATGGTGACAGCCTTTGGCAACTAAAAGGAGATAATGTTCTTGACGGCTTTAATGCCGGCAGTATCAGCAAAATGAGAAAGGCTGCAGCTGTGGCGGCCGGTGGCGGTACTACAGTTGATATGACGGATGCAACTGCAGGAAATCTCACTATTAATAAATATAATGGTAAGGCTACGTTTGTTTATCAGCATGATGTAAATGATGTTACCAAAATTAATGGTGGTGATATTACAATTGGTACAGCAACAACCGGTTCAGGGATTACCCTGCTGACAGATTCTAATGGTTTGGAAACTACCAATAAATATGCCATCAATGACGCCTTGAATGCTTTGGCTAATAAGCTGTATTATACCGGATACTTAAATGGTGAAAAAAATCTTGATGGTTATGTAAAAATTGCTGAGGGACTTACGTCTGCATCAGCAACTAAATTTGCCGGTAATATTGGTTATGATAGTAAAACCGGTCAGGGCAGCCTTGATAAAGCAACCGTTGATTATGGTACAAGCATTCCTAATGTACAGTCTAAGACAGATTTTAAAACAACTGTAACCGGTGATTATGTAACAGACAAGGAATATAGGGATGCGGGTGTACTCCCTGATACTGACAATATCTATAACTTCACGAAAGACGCAACAACGATTACAACCGACAGTAGCGCAATTACCACAGCGAAAAACACAACTCTGAAGCTGAACAACCACGATATGACTATTACTGCCAACGGCGGCGATGGTATCGCAACAAGCGGTGGCAAGCTGACAGTTCAGAATGCAGGCAGCCTGACAGTAAGTGGTGCGAAAGCAATCAACGCTAACAACAGCAAGGTGGATATCACTGCAGTTAACGCAACGCTGAACGGTGACGTAAGCACAAATAATGTCGTAAATATTAAGGCAACGAAGGCTGCGAAGGTCAACGGTGCAGTGAGCGCCAGCGGCGCGAACAGCAGCGTAAGCATTAACGGAACAGCAAGCGCAGCAATTAGCGGTGCAGTAAATGCTGACGGTGCAAATGCAGCAGTAACTATTGATTCTGCAGATACCACCATTGGCAGCGACATTACTGCTAATGGCAAGGGTGCGAAGGTTACAGCCAAGAACCTCAGCAAGCTGGACGGCGATGTTACAACAGATGCCGACGGCAGCGTAGAGCTGAACTTCAAGGAAGGCGCAGCGTGGAGTGGCGACAATGCAGGCAACACTGCCATGAGCCTGAGCAAGGGCAGCTGGAACGGAGCCAACACCGGCAAGCTGAACGCAACGCTGACGAACGGCACAAGCTGGACCGGCGACAGCAGTGGTGCAGGCAGCACGATTAAGCTGGATGCTTCTAGCTGGAGCGGTATGAACAGCGGCGCCAATGCAGATATTACATTGACCAACGCAACCACATGGACCGGTGCCAATAACGGCGCTAATGCAACGGTTAGCCTGACAGACAGTAGCTGGAGCGGAGATAACAGCGGCGCAGGCCTGAGCCTGACAGCCAACAACAGCAAGTGGAACGGCAGCACGTGCGCTGCAGGCAGTGCAACTTTGACAAACGGTAGCAGTTGGACAGGTGCAAGCACAAGCGGAGACTTTAGTCTGACGCTTAACGGCAGCACCTGGAACAACAGCGGTGCAAGCAGCCTGAAGAGCTTCACTGGTACTAATGGCGTAGTTGACATGACTAATGCAGCAGCCGGCGTAATGATTGGCAGCTACAGCGGTGACGCAACAGTCATTTACAAGCACAACAGCAGCAATCCTGCTGAAGTATACGGCGGTAACTTTACCGTTAACAAGGCAGCAGCCAACAGCAAGATTACCATGCTGACGGATAACACCGGCGTAGATACGACGGATGAGGATAAGATTAACGAAGCACTGGATGCACTGGCAGGCAAGCTGTTCTACACTGGTGCAATTGGTGGTGCAGAAAATAACCTGAACGGCACCGTGAAGATAGCCGAAGGCCTGACAACAGCTTCTGTTGCTAAGCAGACAGCAGGTATTGTCTATGACAAGACGACCGGTCAGGGCAGTGCGGACCACAAGACTGTAACGCCGGGACCTGTATATCCGACAGAACAGGACAGAACAGCCTTTGTAACGAGCATTACCGGTGAACATCTGACTGATAAGGAATACCGTAAGGCCGGCGTACTCTCCAACACAGTCGATAACAATATCTATAACTTCACGAAAGACGCAACCACGATTACAACCGACAGCAGTGCAATTACTACAGCAAAAGATACAACCTTGAAGCTGAACAACCACGATCTGACGATTACTGCTAACGGCGGTGATGGTATCGCAACAACAGGCGGTACGCTGACAGTTCAAGATGCAGGCAACCTGACAGTAAGTGGTGCGAAAGCAATCAATGCTAACAACAGCAAGGTAGAGATTACTGCAGTTAACGCAACACTGAACGGTGATGTGACTACGAATAACACTGTAACAATCAAAGCAGCGAAAGCTGCTAAGGTTAACGGTGCAGTGAGCGCAAATGGCGCAAATGCGGCAGTAACGATTGATTCTGCTGATACCACCATTGGCAGCGACGTTACTGCTAACGGAAAGGGTGCTAAGGTTACCGCCAAGAACCTCAGCAAGCTGGACGGCGATGTGGCAACAGATGCCGACGGCAGCGTAGAGCTGAACTTCAAAGAAGGCGCAAGCTGGACTGGCGATAATGCAGGCAACACTACCATGAGCCTGAGCAAGGGCATCTGGAACGGAGCTAATACCGGCAAGCTGAACGCGACACTGACGAACGGCACAAGCTGGACCGGTGACAGCAGTGGTGTAGGCAGCACGATTAAGCTGGATGGTTCTGCTTGGAGCGGTGCGAACAGCGGAGCCAATGCAGATATTACATTGACCAATGGAGCAAGCTGGACTAAAGGCAATACCGCAGACGGAGTAACAGTAAAGGCAGATAAATCCACCTGGACAGGAGCTAACGGCGGTGCAAATGCGAACATTACGTTGGGCAACGCTTCTACTTGGACCGGTGCCAATAACGGCGCTAATGCAACGGTTAACTTGACCGACAGCAGCTGGAGCGGTGACAACAGCGGTGCAAATGTAACAATTACTGCCGACAACAGCAAGTGGAACGGCAGCACGAGTGCTGCAGGCAGTGCAACTTTGACAAACGGCAGTATCTGGAACGGTGCAAGCACTAGTGCAGACTTTGCTCTTACGCTGAACGGCAGCACCTGGAATAACAGTGGCGCCAGCAGCCTGAAGAGCTTCACTGGTACGAACGGTATAGTTGACATGACTAACGCTGCAGCAAGCGTAACCATCGGCAGCTACAGCGGTGACACAACTGTCATCTACAAGCACAACAGCAGCAATCCGGGCGAAGTATACGGCGGTAACTTTACTGTCAACAGTGCTAAGAGCGGCAGCAAGATTACCATGCTGACGGATAACACCGGCGTAGATACGACGGATGAGGATAAGATTAACGAAGCACTGGATGCACTGGCAGGCAAGCTGTTCTACACTGGTGCAATTGGTGGTGCAGAAAATAACCTGAACGGCACCGTGAAGATAGCCGAAGGCCTGACAACAGCTTCTGTTGCTAAGCAGACAGCAGGTATTGTCTATGACAAGACGACCGGTCAGGGCAGTGCGGACCACAAGACTGTAACGCCGGGACCTGTATATCCGACAGAACAGGACAGAACAGCCTTTGTAACGAGCATTACCGGTGAACATCTGACTGATAAGGAATACCGTAAGGCCGGCGTACTCTCCAACACAGTCGATAACAATATCTATAACTTCACGAAAGACGCAACCACGATTACAACCGACAGCAGTGCAATTACTACAGCAAAAGATACAACCTTGAAGCTGAACAACCACGATCTGACGATTACTGCTAACGGCGGTGATGGTATCGCAACAACAGGCGGTACGCTGACAGTTCAAGATGCAGGCAACCTGACAGTAAGTGGTGCGAAAGCAATCAATGCTAACAACAGCAAGGTAGAGATTACTGCAGTTAACGCAACACTGAACGGTGATGTGACTACGAATAACACTGTAACAATCAAAGCAGCGAAAGCTGCTAAGGTTAACGGTGCAGTGAGCGCAAATGGCGCAAATGCGGCAGTAACGATTGATTCTGCTGATACCACCATTGGCAGCGACGTTACTGCTAACGGAAAGGGTGCTAAGGTTACCGCCAAGAACCTCAGCAAGCTGGACGGCGATGTGGCAACAGATGCCGACGGCAACGTAGAGCTGAACTTCAAGGAAGGCGCGAGCTGGACTGGCGATAACGCTGGCAACACGACAATGAGCCTGAGCAAAGGTACCTGGAACGGAGCGAACACCGGCAAGCTGAACGCAACATTGACTAACGGCACAACCTGGAACGGCGACAGCAGTGGCGCAGGCAGCACGATTAAGCTGGATGCTTCTACATGGACCGGTGCGAATAGTGGCGCAAATACAGACATTACTATGAGCAACGGCGCAAGCTGGACTAAAGGCAATACGGCAGACGGCGTAACTGTGAAAGCAGATAAAGCAGCCTGGACAGGAGCTAACGGCGGTGCGAATGCCAATATCACTTTGAGCAATAGCGCAAGCTGGAACGGTGCAAACACTGGCAGCAATGCAACAGTAAATCTGACAGACAGCAACTGGAGCGGTGACAACAGCGGTGCAAATGTAACAATTAATGCCAACAACAGCAAGTGGAATGGCAATGCTAATGCCGCAGGCAGTGCAACACTGACTAACGGCAGCATCTGGAACGGAGCAAGCACAAGTGCAGACTTTGCGCTTACACTGAACGGCAGCATCTGGAATAACAGTGGCGCCAGCAGCCTGAGAAGCTTCACTGGTACTAATGGCGTAGTTGACATGACCAACGCTGCAGCAAGCGTAACCATAGACAGCTACAGCGGTGACGCAACTGTCATCTATAAGCATAACAGCAGTAATCCGGGTGAAGTCTACGGCGGTAACTTTACTGTTACTAAGGCAGCAGCTAACAGCAAGATTACCATGCTGACGGATAGAAGTGGTGTAGACTTCAGTGACGAGGACAGCATTGCCAATGCCTTGAATTCTTTGGCTAATAAGCTGTATTACACCGGTTATATTACCGGCGAGCGTAATCTTACCGGCTATGTTAAGTTGGCAGAAGGACTGACTGCAAGCTCTGTTGTTAAACAAACAGGTGATATCGCCTATGACAAGACGACTGGTCAGGGCAGCCTTAAGGATGGCAGTGTTACTCCGAATGTAACCTATCCGGAAGCACAGACTAAAGATAACTTCACAAGCCAGATTACCGGCGAATGGAAGCAGGATAAAGAGTATAAGCTTGCCGGCGTACTGCATACAGATAATGCGGTTTACGACTTCAGCAAGGACAGCAGCATTATTACTACCGCAGGTACTTCCGTCGGCGCAGGCAGAGATTTGCAGCTGCAGCTCAACAATAAGAGCATGAGCCTGAATTCCGGTGCTGATGCTGTGAAAGCAGATGCGATTACCATTGAATTCAAGAATCTTGATAAGCTTGATATCAAGGCTGCAGGCCAGGCTTTGCTGGCAGAAAACGGCGGCAAAATCATTCTGCATAACACCGGCGCAGTAACTGCAGACAGTGCGTTTGTTGCCAACGGCGCAGGCAGCGGTATTAAAGCAGATGGTCTGACAAATATTACCGTAGGCAGCGGCGATGCAGTGAAGGCTGATGCAGGCAGCATTGAGCTGGCCGGCGGCACTGTTAAAGGTGATGTAACTGCAGACAATATAGGTAAAATCAGCATTAATGCCAATAATAATGCGGCAGGAAGCATCCTTACCGATATTACCGGTAACGTTCTGGCAACGGCCGGCAGCAGCGTAGATATCGGATTGGGTACCGCAGATAGCAAGCTTACAGGTGATGTAAGTACTACCGGTGATGCAGTAATCAATATCTATGCTGATATGGGTATCTGGACAGGTAATGCTGACGGAGATAACGTTAATCTGCATCTGAATAGCAGCAAGGCTCAATGGAATAATATTGGAAACAGCAAGCTGCGCAGCCTGAAGGGTAATGGCGGTATTATTAATCAGACTGATGCTAACGCAGGTAATATTGATGTAGGTGATTACAGCGGAAACGTTGTTGTCAACTACAAGCATACTGCTGATAAGGATACAGCAGCAAATACTCTGAATAATATCCAGTTCGGCGGTGGTACGCTGAATATCGATAAAGCAGCCGAAGGCAGCAGCATTATCTTAAGAACCGATAATTCCGATAATCTCAGCTATACTGAAACTGATAATATTGAAAAGCTCTTCAGAGAGCTGAGCAAGAAGCTGTATTATGCGGATGCAGGCAGCAATCCGAATAATCTGAGCGGTCATGTGGAAATTGCCGAAGGCCTGACGAAGGTTAAGGTTTACGGCGATATTAACTACGGCGAGCATGGCCAGGGTAATTATAAGGATGGCAGCATTAAGCGTACTGATCCGGAAATTATTTACGGCAGCAGTGAAACAGCCATGATGCGCGGTGCTAAATCCGCTATGGCTTCCACAGCTTTGCTGTGGCGCAGCGAAAACAGCGATATGCTGCAGCGTATGGGTGATGTGCGTTTGGCAAATGAGGAAAGCGGTCTGTGGGCACGTTACTACGGCGGCAAGAACAGCTTTGATGCTAAGAATACCAAGTACAGCACAAGCTTTAATGCATATCAGTTAGGCTATGACAAGCAGTTGGACAACAACATGCTCTTTGGTGCGGCTGTAAGCTACAACAAGGGTAAGAACACCTACGAGATGGGTGGTCATGGTGACGGCAAGGCTGTCAGCCTGTCTGTATATGGCAGCTGGAATAGCGACAAGGGACATTATGCTGATGTAATCGTTAAAGGCGGCAAGCTTGATAATGATTATACAGTTTACAATGACATGGGTCATAAGCTTGAAGGTGATTATGATACCTGGGGCCTGTCCCTGAGCGCTGAATACGGCCGCAGAATGCAGATGCAGAACGGCTTCTACATTGATCCGAGCGTACAGTTTACTGTCGGACGTGTTGCAGGAGCTGACTACAGTGCAGCCAGCGACTTCCTCGACTCCAAAGGCTTGAAGAAGGATATGTATGTCAGCCAGGATGCCTTTACCAGTGCAATCGGACGTATTGGTCTGGGCATGGGCAAAACAACTGACAAGGCAATGTTCTATACGAAATTTGCATTGGCACACGAATTCAGCGGTGACTTTACTACAACCTTTGCAGCTGAAAATGAGCCTACAAGCAGCACAGCAGTTGATTTTGGCGGAACCTGGTTTGAATGGCAGCTGGGCGGCAGCATGAAGGTAAACGATAATTCTTATGTATATGCTACCTTCGAGAAGAAATTCGGTGGTGACACCGGCAGCAATGACTGGCGGTTGGATGCAGGCTTGCGCTGGAGCTTCTAAGATTTGGGGTATGCGAGCAGCATAAAAATGTTCTAAGTGGGGCGGCGGCCGTAGCGCCGACGCCCTCTTAAATAAAAATGTTAAAGGAGACTTTAAAATGACAGAAAAAGTTAAAGAAACTAAAGAGACTAAAGTTTTGGATATGGAGCAGAAGCGTGCTGATAAAATTGATAAAATGCAGCAATTCCTGACTGATAACAAAATAGACTGCTTTGACGTACAAAAAATTGAGGATGAGCGTCATACCACAATTTTCCGTAGCCGTATGGAAGTAAAAGGACAGATTTTGCCGATGGCTGTGTTGATGGATGACAGTGTTTATATTATTTTACAGGTTCAGATTGCACCGCAGGTAATTCCGGAAGCAAAGCTGCCGGAGCTGGCTGCAGCTATCAACAACATGAACAACAATGTACGTCCCTTTAAATTTACAGTTTCCGAAAAGGGCGATTTCATGCTGAATGCCTGCATTACCGCAGAAAACAATACCTTTAATCCGGTGCTGCTGAACGCAATTATCGGTGAGGCGCTGAAGTTCCTGGAAGCGCAGTACAGCAATATTATGGAAGCAATCTGGAAAAAATAATTTAGTTGAGCATGGATTTACATATGAGGCATGCTGAAAATAAAAGTCAGGCAACAAAAGAATATTGTCGGTGATATGTTCAAGTTTAGTTAAGCATTTATAAAATAATATTTTGATTCCTGATAAGCGGTTGATGTGAGAGTGGACTGCTTTATGATAGAGGAAGTGACAGTCGGGAGATGGACGCCCTGGTGTTATTATCTTTGTCCGGTGTTTTTGCAAGGGGTGCTTATTATGGCAAAATCATCTTGGATTCGAAGTAAAAAATTAGCTTTAGGTATTGCCGTAGCTTTAGGCTGCAGTCTGATGAGTGTTACAAGTGCTGAACAAACAGAGGCGGATTTTACAGCTCCCATTACCGGTGACATTGAAAAAGATGTTGCTTACAACGGTATTGCGGAAGTGCCTGCTAAGAATAACAACGTTTATACATTTACCAAGGATAGCAGTATTACTGTTGACGGTGCTGCTGCCACCTTCACTATTCAGGATTTGAACAGTAAAGATTATAATGTGCAGGCGGCAGCGGTCAATATGGTGCAGGGAAAGACCAGCCCCAATATTTGCATTGCAGCTCCTGCTAATAAGCTGACTTTAAGTGTTAAAGCCTCCGGTGATAATATCGGCGCCGGTATTTTGCAGACCACCGGTCTTGGCACTCTGCAGTTTGGCAGCAGTAATTATGGTGCAATAAAAGAATTGAACATTAATGTCAATGCTGATGCCGACAATACAAAAAAATCTTATGGTATCTGGCGTGCAGCTACTGATAATAAGACCAGAACTATTACTTTAACTGCTACCGATGGCCTGAATATTAAAGTGGATAATCCTAATGGTGCTTATGGTATAGCTGTATCTACACCTGAGGGAATGACAACAGACAATAAATTTTATAACAATAGCGGTATTACGGTTAATGGTGACGTAAATATCACTGTAAGCGGTAATAAAAAAGCTGCTGATGTACTGGAAAACAGTGCAGGACTTTTTGTGGACAGTAATCATGCCAAAATAACCTTGAACCATAAGGGTAATATTGTTTCTGATGGCAATGGTATAGTTGTTGCACCTGTACACAATACTCCCAACTATAATAATCAAGCCATTACTGTAAAAAAAGGTGGTACTATTAAGCTTATTCCGACGACTGATGGTAGTGAGCGTTATGCAATTTATAATACCTATGGCAAGGTTTTTTATGGCGCAAATTCAGTCGGCGGCTTGAACAGTCAGACTGGTGCTGTGGTATTGGGTACCGGTACTCAGATAGGCGGAGATGTCTTTGTTGGTGACAATGAAAAAAATATTGTCTACTTAGGGTTAAGCGGCAAAGATTCCTATTTGAACGGCGTAATTAAGGAAGAAGGAAAATTCGGCAATGTGCTGATGATTCTTAATGATGGTGCCGTATGGAATAATAGCGCTGCCAATACAGGCAATAAGGGTACCAATACAGTATTGAATAATTTTAGCGGTATTAACGGTATGTTGCATCAAAGTGCCGATAGCGGTGATGTTACAATTAAGAAATTTGACAGCCATTTGTTTAACGTAGCTTATGAGCATGATAAGAAGGACCCGTCAAAAATTTTAGGTGGCAATTTCACTATTGAAAAAGCTATAGAGAACAGTGCTCTCAATGTTTTTACTGACTATGATGCCAACCTGAATACAGAAGCTGCCAGAGAGGCAACACTTAACGCTTTGGCAAACAAAATTTATTATACAGGCTATGCAAGCGGCGAAAGAAATTTAAATGGTACCGTAAGTATTGCGGAAGGTCTTACAACCAGCTCTGCCAGCAAGTATTTTGCCGATATGCGCTTTGATGATACTACAGGTCAGGGTTATCTTGGCAAGGAAAGCAAGGTTAATGAATACGTTAAGCCTGCGGAACAGGGTGCCGTAGAATTTACCAAGGCTATAATCGGTGATGTTTCTCTGACCAAAGAATATCAGGATGCAGGTGTATACGACAACGGCAACTATGTTTTTACCAAGGATATTAAAATCAATGTTGATCCGGAAGGTAATAAATTAGTAGCAGGGCCTTGGCTGTATACCTTCAGCTCCGGTATTTTCAGCGGTTATAATCAGCAGAATGTGAATGTTGACCTGAATGGTCATAGTATGGATTTAAATATAGCTACCGACCAAAGTACGACTGGCATTGCTGCAGTAGGTGCTACCGGCAAGGTTGAAATTTTCAACCCCGGAGCTATGTCCGTTAAAGCTGTAAGTAATAAAGGTGCTCAGACAGCGGCGTTGTTTGTGAATGGCGGCGGTCAGCTTTATATCCATAATGGCGGTGAGAATTTAGAGAAAAAGGTTCTCACGGTTCGTGGCAGCACCACTAACAGCACTAATGGCGCTGTTATCAAGTCTATGAATGGTGCCAATGGTGAACGCTCCTGGCTGAAGGTTGATGGTTTGATTGATTTGGAAGCAGATACTACAGATGGTGTTGGTATGGCCGAAGGCTTGAGTGCTGTTGCATCTACTATCGATGTTGGCGGCGGCAGAATTATTATGACGAAAGCTGGGCAAAATCCTGGCCTGAATTTTGGCGGCGGTGCGGAAAATGCTGCTATCCGTGCTTATGGTGAATTTGTAACACAAAATTACGGCATTGTTAATGTTAACGTTATCAAGGATGAAGATTCTCCTACCGGTAACGCTATTGCAGCCGGCAACAATACTACGCAGATAGTCGGTAATTTCACAACTGTCGGCGGTATGGGCACCAAGGGTAAAATCAATGTGGGCTTGAATACACCTGATTCCTATTGGGTAGGTAATTTTGTTACCGGCGGCGGCTGGGGCGTAACACCCGGCGATTATGGCATAGTAAGCCTGTTTATGGGCAATAAAGCTAAATGGATGGGCAAAGCTTCTTATGCTACTAAACTACTGATGGACAGTGGCGCAACCTGGGAAGGCTATTCCTTGAACAATGCTGTAGAAGCAACTATTAAGAACGGTGCTGTCTGGTACAACATTAATGATACGGAGAAGCCTACTACCTTAAAGAAATTGACCGGTGGTGATACGCAAGCAACTGCAGGTACTGTTGATATGACGCATGACGGTGTTGTTGATACAACCATTGAGCAATTTGGCGGTCATGTAAACGTTATTTATAAGCATGCGGCGGACGATGCAACAAATATTCTTGGCGGTAACTTTACTATTAATCACGCTGCTGAAGGCTCTGCTGTTACGCTGACAACAGACAACAGCGGTTTTGATGTGCATAAAGCAGATGAAACAAAAGCTGTATTGAGCAGCCTTGCTAACAAGCTTTATTATCAGGGTGCTGTAGATAATGCGGAAGCTAATCTTGACGGTTATGTGCAGATAGCAGAAGGGCTAACCGCTGCATCTGCCGGCATGAAGCTGGCAGATGTTGAATTCTCTGCTGATAACGGACAGGCAAGTCTGGTAGCAGATACAATCAGAACGCCCGATGCGAAGATTATTTATGGTAGCAGTGAAACTGCTATGATGAAGGGTGCAAAATCTGCTATGGCTTCCGGTGCGTTGATGTGGCGTGCCGAAAATAATGACTTGCTGAAGCGCATGGGTGATTTGCGTCTGGATGATGGTGATGCAGGCATCTGGGCTAAATACTATGGCGGCAAATACGAGATGGACAGTCAGAATACTGACCTTAATCTGAAATACAATGCTTATCAGGTAGGCTTTGATAAGGCTGTAGGTAACGGCTGGTCAGTTGGTTTGGCAGTATCCTATAACGATGGTAATTCCAATTATGGTAGCGGCAAAGCTGATCTGAAGGATACAAGCGTAGGTTTGTATGGTACCTGGAAGGGTAATGATGGTCAGTATGTAGACCTGATTGCCAAATATACCCGTATGGAAAATGACTATGATGTTGCTAATGTTTATGGTCACAAGCTGAGCGGCGATTACAAGACCTGGGGTACCAGCATCAGTGCAGAATATGGCAAGCGTTTCGAAAATGAAAGCGGTTTCTACTTTGATCCGAGCGTAGAGCTGACACTGGGACGCATCAACGGCAAGGATTACAGTGCAAACAGTGATTATCTGGACACCTGGGGCAAGAGCAGAGGCATGCAGGTGCAGCAGGATGCCTTTAACACATTGGTAGGACGCGTAGGCTTCCGTCTTGGTCAACAGACTGAAAAGGCAAGCTATTTTGTAAAACTTGCAGCAGCACATGAGTTTAAAGGTGAATTCAACAGCCGCTTTGCAGCAGAGGGCGAATCTGAAGGCAGAACCAGTATTGATTTTGGCGATACCTGGTACGAAGCACAAATCGGCGGTACAGCTAAGCTGAGCGACAACAGCCTGATTTACGCAGACTTTGAACGCAGCTTCGGCGGTGACGTTGAAGAGAAATGGCGTGTAGATGCCGGTTTGAGATTTACATTCTAAATTATAATTCCTTGGCATTGTGTCTTTGAAGACATATGTATAAAGCAGGCAGGAGCTGAAGCTATAGCTCCTGCCTCCAAAAAATTTATTTTTGGGTAAGGAGATGTACAAAAATGAGTAAGAGTAAAAAAAGCTTAATGAAAACAAAACTAGCCTTAGCTATTGCCGTAGCTTTAGGCTGCAGCCTGATGAGTGTTGCAAGTGCTGCTACCTATGATATGACGAGTAGCGAATATGCCGGCGGCATTACCTGGAGCCATGCGGTAAATGGCGACCAGATAGGTAAAAGCTGGCAGGAGCCTGACAATTATATGTTTCGCTATGATAAGGCTACAGGTCAGGTGCTTGGCGGCGATATTACTATGGCTACCGATATGCGCTATGAAGAACCCACTCCTTGGGGTGGCACGCAAGTAGAAGGTGTTACTGTTTTTGCTAATCTTGACGTTAAGGCTAGCGATTTGCCTGATTGCTCTTTAGCAACAGTAGAAAAGGTTAATGCTGCTGTTTTGAAAAAGCTGAAACCAGCCGAGGGCTTGACTCATTATTATGGCTTTGATTACATATCTGTACGCATTCTTGACGATGATGGCAATGTATTGCGTGTAGCAAAGGTTAAATTTGCTGATGACATGAGCAGTTCATCTAGTCTGACCGGCGGTACCTATAAAACTGTTTTGAGCAATGACAGCAATAATAAAGAATATGATATTAAACAGGCTGATACTGCGCAGGGGTATGCTACAATACCGGCAAATACCTGGTATGTTGGCGAAAGCGATAGCCGTTACGGACTGACTGTTGCTCCGGACCTTTCTAAAGAAACTATAAAGGCTGCTGTACGCGGTGCTGAAAAGGATTTATATGTTACTAACGTATTAGGCTCCAGTACCTGGAACAGTGAGATAACCATTAAAGCGGAAGGCAAGAATACCGATAGAGTTTATGGCGTCTACAATGATCAGAAGGGCTTGGTACATCTGAAGGATGCCAAGATGACTATCACTGCTGACGGCAACGAGCAGAGCAATGTTGCCTATGCAGGTAATAATGCGGATTATACCAGCAAAGTCATTTTGGAATCTACTGCTGACGGCAGTGTTGGTGTAGCGCTGAAGGCGAACGGCAATGTTCTCGAAGCCGGCAAGAATGGTGTAATCGACCTGACATCTGGCCAAAGCAGCTTGGAAACTGCTGCAGGAAATTTGCTGTATGCTCATGATGGTGGCATTATCAACGTTGGCCATAAGACAAAGGGTACTGCCGGTCTGAAAATAACAATGGGTGACAGCAGCAAGTATCTGGCATTGGCTGAAAACGGCGGTACGATTAATGCAGGTGTCATTGTTGAGCATCTTGACAGTGTCGATTATGATAACGCTACTGTTTTAAAAGGAAGCAACAATGTTGCCGGCAATATGAAGGCAGATGCTGACAGTAAAATTAATTTTGGCCTCGCCGGCAAGTACAACTACCAAGGTGATGCAGAGGGTAATGTTAATCTGTATTTCACTACAGGAGCAGGCTGGGAAGGCAATGCTATAGGTGAAGATGTAGCTTTGGATTTGGGCAGCGACACTCTTTGGAACATTACTTCAAATGCTGCTCAACATCTTAAACAGCATAAGGGTGCCGAATCGTCCTCCAAGAGAAGCTTTATTAATGTTGGTGAAGGCAATCTGACGATTGATAAATACTCCGGCAATACAACCTTTGTTTATCAGCATGATGCAGCTGATGCCAGCAAGATTCTTGGCGGCGATTTGACTATTAACAGCGCTGAGCCGACTAAGGTTCTCAGCACAGGCGTTGGCTCTGAGAAATATCAGGTATCAGAAGTACCATCTACAGTGTATCTGCAGACTTCCACCGATGGCATAGATACTACAGATGATGCTGCAATCAACTCTGTACTGGATAATCTGGCCAAGAAGCTTACCTATACTGCTTATGTGAACGGCGAGCGTAATCTGAGTGGCAGGGTAGAACTTGCAGAAGGCCTGACGAGTTCTTCTGTAAGCAAATTCTACAGCAATATTACCTTTGACGCAGCCAGCGGACAGGCTAAAAAAGAGAATGAGCTCTTTAAACCGTTTACAGGTATTATTTTTGGTAATGAAACATCAGATGCGAAAAACGGGTATGCTGACCAGATCAGCGGCACCGCTGTCGGCAAGGATTTAAAATATACCTTTAATGATGATACTCTTATTGATGTTAAGCTGAACAAGGATCCGCGCAGCTTCGGATGGGGCGGTCTATATTGTGCAGCAATCAACAACTACGGTGACCGTCAATATCAATCTTCACCTGTCTATACTAAGGGCGGACCGAGCTATACTATCGATATGCAGGGACATGACCTGAATGTAAACTTCAGTGCTTTCCCGGCTTCAGGCTCTACCGGCAGCCAACCGATGTGGACTGCTGCAGCTATCGGCGTTTTCCGTGATGGCACGATTACGATTGATAACCCCGGTGCTGTCAGCATTACCTCTACTAATAACTATTATTACGGCAGTGCTATCAGAGCATCTACTGCTGCTGCCGGCGAAACTGGCGCACATGTTATTATCAATAATGACAACAGCAAGGAGCATGCTGTGAAGATTCGCGGCGGTATTGATACTCCTGGCTATCAGCTGAACTGGCGCGCTATTGAAATATATACTCAGAACGGCACTAAAAAAGAAAACGGCAACTCTGTTGAGATTAAAGGCCTTGTAGATATTGATGTAAAGAATTGTGCATCTTTATTTGCTCGTGGTAACTATGCGACGATTGACATCGGTGGTGGCCGCATTGTTTCTCATAATTATTCCTCTATCTGGACTGCTGGTAATGAAGCTTTGATTAACCTGAATATGCAGAAGGATGCAGAAGGCAATGCTGTTGATGCCGGAGATAATTATCTGCAGATAGAAGGCGATGTTTCTACTGCTACACCGTATTATGGTTCTAACGGTACGATTAATGTCGGCCTGAACACTGCTGATTCCTATTTGAAAGGTCATTTCTACGGCGTTGGTAACAATAATCTGTATCTGCGTAACGGTGCCGTTTGGGATAATATGCCAGCTGTAACGCATAACTGGGCTGGCGGCAACTACAGCACTAACAATATTGTCAGCAATATCAGCAATCTTTATGGTGGTGCAGACAGCGCTCATGCAGGTAATATTTATCAGCATGAAGCCAAGGACATCAATATCCAGAATCTGTCCGGTTATGTAAACGCATATCTGGCACATGAAAACGGCGAGGACGGCAACGCAAGCTTTGACGCACTCGGCAACATTGTTGTTGATAAGGCAACTAAGACTGACGGCAAAAATGCAGGCATTACACTCTATACCGACCGCACCGGTATTGATACCAGCGACCAGGATAAGGTAGTCAATACACTTTCCGCTCTGGGAAGAAAGCTGGTTTATAACGAAGCAGTTGCTACTGAAGATAATCCGACACCGGAAATCAATCTGGACGGCAAGGTCGGTATTGCCGAAGGCTTGACTGCAGGTTCTGTAGCAATCCGTCTGGCAGACCTGGACTTCAACAAAGAGAACGGCGAAGGCAGCCTGATTGCAGGCAGCATTCATACTCCGGATGCATATGTACCTGTTATGTACGGCAGCAAGGAAACCGCAATGATGAAGGGTGCAAAATCTGCTATGGCTTCCACCGCAATGCTGTGGCGTGCAGAAAACAATGACCTGATGAAACGCATGGGCGACCTGCGTCTGGCTGAAGGTGAAAAAGGCCTGTGGGCAAAATACTACGGCGGCAAGTACGAGATGGACAGCCAGAATACTGATTTCAATCTGAAATATAATGCATATCAGTTAGGCTATGATGCAGATGCAGGCAACGGCTGGACAGTCGGTGCAGCAGTATCCTACAACGATGGCAATGCTACCTACGGCAATGGCCGCGGTGACCTTTCCGCTTACAGCGCAGGTATCTACGGTACCTGGAAGGGTGAAGACGGACAGTATGTTGACATCATCGCCAAGTACAGCAAGCTGGATAATGACTACAAGGTATTCAATGACGGCGGTCACAAGCTGAGCGGCGATTACAAGACCTGGGGTACCAG
>OIZO01000369.1_pt1 | contig 32171 bp, 31 predicted proteins | sample 1588551 | NCBI WGS metagenome assembly OIZO01 (sample SAMN03283271) | human gut metagenome | biome: human-associated habitat; material: feces | host: Homo sapiens | place: Peru | collected 2012 | reverse complement strand
GTCCAGGTGCTTGGGGCCGGTGGCGTCGGCGGTGATATAGGGCAGGTTGATGTTGGTGGAGGTCACGCCGGACAGCTCAATCTTGGCCTTCTCGGCAGCTTCCTTCAGACGCTGCATAGCCACCTTGTCGCCGGCCAGGTTGATGCCCTCGGCCTTCTTGAACTCGTCTACCAGGTAGTCCATGATTCTCTGGTCGAAGTCGTCGCCGCCCAGATGGGTGTCGCCGGCGGTAGCCAGAACCTCAATGACACCGTCGCCGATGTCCAGGATGGACACATCGAAGGTGCCGCCGCCCAGGTCGTACACCATGATCTTCTGCTCGGACTCCTTGTCCAGGCCGTAGGCCAGAGCCGCGGCGGTGGGCTCGTTGATGATCCGCTTCACATCGAGACCGGCGATCTTACCGGCGTCCTTGGTGGCCTGACGCTGAGCATCAGAGAAATATGCGGGAACGGTGATGACGGCCTCGGTAACGGGCTGTCCCAGATAGCTCTCGGCATCCGCCTTCAGCTTCTGAAGAATCATTGCGGAAATTTCCTGAGGGGTGTAGTTCTTGCCGTCGATGGTCACATGATAATTTTCACCCATGTGACGCTTGATGGAAGCAACGGTGCGGTCCGCGTTGGTCACGGCCTGACGCTTTGCCACCTGACCGACCATACGCTCGCCGGTCTTGGAAAATGCCACCACGGAAGGGGTGGTGCGGTTGCCTTCGGCGTTGGCGATCACAACAGGCTCGCCGCCCTCCAGAACAGCAACACAGGAATTTGTAGTACCAAGGTCAATACCAATAATCTTTGCCATAATCATTATCCTCCTATATATTCATGAAAAGAATTTATAAATTTATTTTTGCACTGCTTCGAATAACATATGTCATTGCGAACCAGTGCGCACACTGGTGTGGCAATCCCCCGGATATTCCGGGTTCCTGCCGACTTAGTTCGCAACTTGAACCATTGCGAACCGAACGACTTTATCGCCGATTTTGAAGCCCTTCTGGAAGACCTGCGCCAGGACGTTCTCGCCCAGACTTTCATCTTCCGTGTGCATCACGGCGTTGTGCAGGTTGGGGTCAAAGGTCTCCCCCACCGTACCGAAGATTTCCACGCCCAGACCGTTCAGAATCTTCACAAGCTCGGTCATGGTCATCTCCACGCCCTTTTTATAGGCGGCATCCTCGGTGGGCTGGTTCAGCGCCCGCTCCAGGTTGTCGTAAACGGGAAGAATCTTCGCCACCGCGTCGGCCTTGCCGTTTCCGTAGGCCGCGTCCTTTTCCTTGACGGTGCGCTTGCGGAAATTGTCATATTCCGCGGCGATCCGCAGGTGGGCGTCCCGCTCGGCGTTGTATTTTTCCTCCCAGGGATTTGCTTCGTCCTTCTTGACTTCCTGCGCCGCTTCCTCCTGAGGAACTTCCTCAGCGTTGGAAACCGGCTCCAGCTCTTCTTCTGTTGTCTTCTTTTCTTCTGCCACGTTCATTCCTCCATATCATACGCCCTGAGGCGTTCCACTGTCTTTTTTCTCCGGGGTGGGCAGCTGAGGCTGCTCGGGCTTGGCGAACATCTTGGAAAGGCTCTCGGCAAAGTAACTGAGCCTTGCCGTGACCTTGGCGTAGTCCATTCGGGTGGGGCCAACCACACCGATCATGCCCTGAAGGCCGTCGCCGATGTCGAATTTTGTCATCACCACGGAGGTGTCCTTCAATTCCTCGGATACGTTCTCCGGCCCTACGATGACCTTGGTGCCGTTGGTGTTTTCCATCACCGCGGGCAGGTTTGCCAGGGCATCCTCATCAATGGAGGCCATGACCCGCTGAGCCTTGTCCACGTCCCGATACTCGGGAAGCCCCAGAAGTCGGGACTGACCGAACACGGCAACATTGGGGCTTTCACTGGCTCGCAGGGTTTCCTGAACGAAATCCACGATTACGGGAACCAGAGAAGCGGCACTGCCGGCCGAACGCATGACCTTATCCAGAAGCTCGGCGGTGATGTGCTCCGGCGGGATATCCGTCAGGGAAGCGTTGAGCACCGCACTGAGGATTTTCAGATCTGCGTCTCCCACGTCCAGGGGAAGCTTGATGAGCTTGTTGCCCACCTGCTCGTTACTGAGCATCAGCACCAGAATCACGCTGCCGGGGCCTGCCAGAATCAGATCATACCGCTTGACGGTAAGCTGACCGCTGCGGGAGGCGGCGGAGATGGCCGGAAGATCCGTTGCCTGGGAAACCAGCCTTGCCACCTTCTCCACCATCTTATCCACACGCTGCATCTTTTCCTCGATGGCATTGTTGATAGATTTGGTTTCGTCGATGCTCAGCCGGTAGTCCATCATCAGCTCATCCACATACAGCCGATAGCCCGCGGCGGAGGGAATCCGACCGGCGCTGGTGTGAGGCTGCTCCAGATAGCCAAGAGCGGTAAGCTCTGCCATCTCGTTGCGGATGGTCGCGGAGGAGTATTTCATATCCGGAAGCTCCGTGATCGCCTTGGAGCCAACGGGCTCGGCGGTGCGGATATAAAGATCCACGACACTGCGCAGAACCTTCTTTTTCCGATCACTCAGCTCCATGTTTCCTCCTCCTTTTTCTTTAGCACTCCTTTCTCTTGAGTGCTAAGCACACTATACACCAGAGTGCTAAAAAAGTCAATGGGTTACTTTTGAATTATTCTTGAACATTTTGCCGGAGGGCATACACATTATATAAAATAAACGCTCCCGCCGGAGCGGCCTGAAAATTTACCGGGGGAATACCGGGAAAATTCTGTCTGGGCGCTTGATTTATGAGGAGGTATATGCTACTGTGTCTATGGTGCTACCAGTAACGGTAGGCGGTTGGCCCCCATTTTTCGGGGGTAACTTCTTGACCCCCGAATCTCCGAAAAGAGAGAGGGGGTGCTGCGGATGGTTACATACTCCGACCTAATCCAGATCGGCATTTTAATCGTTGGCATCATCGGCCTGTTTTTACAGACAAAAAAGAAGTAACCGCCCCTCCGACCAAAGAGTGCGGTTACTTCTTGTAACAATACCACTCGGGGTCTGACCGTCTGCCGGTAGCACCCTTCGTATCTCTACTATACCCCAAAGAAAGCAAAAAGTCAATGCCCTGCGGCACTGGGGAGATTGCTTTTATTTCCGGAAAAATCAAAAAAATCCTTGACTTTTTCGGATTCTTCCATTAAAATAAATCAGTCTGCGAACGCAGACAATCCTTACTCCCGGCGCGACCGGGGGTCAAAAGTCCAAAAGGAGGTGCAATCAACATGGCTAAGATCACCGGTAAGTATGAGGTGCTCTACATCATCAACCCTACCCTGGGTGAGGAGGGCATCGCAGCACTTGTGGAAAAGTTCAAGGCAATGGTGGAGGCGGAGGGTACTCTGCTGAGCGTTGACGAGTGGGGCAAGCGTCGCCTGGCCTACGAAATCAATGACCTGAACGAAGGCTACTATGTTCTGATGGACATGGAGTGCAAGCCCGAGTTCCCCGCAGAGCTGGAGCGTGTGATGAAGATCACCGAAGGCGTTATGCGCTGCCTGACCACTGCAGTGGAGGCCTGATATGCTCAACCACATCGTTATCATGGGTCGCCTGACCCGTGACCCGGAACTGCGCCGTACCGGCAGCGGTGTCGCCGTAGCCAGCTTCACTCTGGCTGTGGATCGGGACTTCGCGCCCAAGGACGGCGGCGAACGGGAAACTGACTTCATCGACTGCGTGGCCTGGCGGCAGACTGGAGAATTTGTCTCCAAGTACTTCACCAAGGGTCGCATGGCGGTGGTGTCCGGTCGGCTGCAAATCCGCGGCTGGACCGACAAGGACGGCAACAAGCGTCGCAGTGCTGAAATCGTAGCGGACAATGTCTACTTCGGAGACAGCAGACGTGACAGCGAGAGCGGCAATTCCTCCTACAGCAATAACAGCTATGGCGGAAATAACAGCAGCAACAGCTACAGTGCTCCCGCTCCCAGCTACGGCGGCTATTCTGCCCCCGCAAGCGCTCCCGCATCGGATTTTGCGATGCTGGAGGATGATGACGCTCAGCTGCCCTTCTAACAACGAACTTTTCTGCAAAAAACTTACAAGGAGGGAATTTCCATGGCTAACGAACAGCGTATGCGTCCCCGCAAGCGCAAGAAGGTTTGCGCGTTCTGCGTGGATAAGGTGACCGCTATCGACTACAAGGACACCGCGAAGCTCCGCCGTTACCTGTCCGAGCGCGGCAAGATTCTGCCCCGCCGTACCACCGGTACCTGCGCAGCCCATCAGCGTGACCTGACCACCGCTATCAAGCGCGCCCGTCAGATCGCCCTGCTGCCCTACGTCACTGACTAATTTCAAAGATTTCAGCCGTCGAGGTTTCTCGGCGGCTGATTTTTTTGACTTCAAAGCAGGCCACTCGAAGCAAACGGCGTATTATTGCCCTTTGGTTCGGGAGAAGAGCCCCTGAATGCAGGCGCAGGTGATGCACAGGCGGTACAGGGTGCTCCCCAATAGACAGAGCAAGAAAAAACGCGGTATCTCTTTTGGCACCAGGGAGAAGTCCTCTGCCCGGGCTTGAAAAGCGGAGATGGACAAAAGGAGCTTGAATAGGAGACTCAGAACCAGAATCTGCAAAAGCAGTCCGTTGTCCAGCAGCCCAAGACAAAGACAGAAAAGCACGGTTGCGACTCCGAGCATTGCCAGAAGCGGGGCCCAGAGGGAGAAAACCAGGAACAGAAGGTATTGAAGAGCCAAGATACCGAACCGATGCAGCTGCAGCAGCTCCCGGTTGTCCTTCATGGCAAGCTTCATCCCCTGCTGCCAGCTGCGGCGATGGGCGAGCACCTGATGAAAAGAGCCATTGGGGGGCAGCTTCCCTTCTCGTTCCGGAATATATACAATGCGGCATGGAAGCTTTTTCTTGCGGAAAAGACGCTGGATGGACAGTGTCAGGCTTTGGTCCAACCCAATGTTCCGGGCCGGGAAACCACCGGCCTCGATGGCGGCATCCTTCCGGTAGGCTGCAGGTCCGCCGCAGAGCATAAGGGTCCGGCTTTGCAGAAGTGTTTGCAGCGCCGGAATGCTGCGGTCAAACTCCAGTGTTTCCAGAATGGAGAGGGGACAGGCCAACGTGATACCGGCGCATTGCAGACTACCACCGGCGGCCTGTGTGTCGCGGTATTGGAAAAAGGGGTCCATGAGCTTGTCCAGGCTGTCCTGGCACAGGACCGTTCCTGCCCGGATGCAGGTAAAGTAGGGATAGCGAGCGATGTTGACGCCCAAATTCCAGGTGTCTCCCAGGCTTGTTCTTGATTTGCGAACCAGGCGCAGAGAAACGGTTCCGGTGCAGTTTTCATAGATCGCTGTTTCCGGTGTGCATTTGAGCTGCCGCCGCACGGGTTGGGGAAGGGGAAGCAGCTCCAGCTGCTTCGTTAGAGCTTCCACGGCTGCGGGGGCCATACTGTCCTCCAGGATCACGATCTCAAACAGGGTATAGGTTTGGTGCTGCAGGCTGTCCAATGTGGCAAGCAGGGCTTTTGGGTCTTTGCCTGCTTCGACCAGAACGGAAAGGGGCATATAGCGGCGGTCCTGCCGTTTTGCGTTCAGCAGCTCACGCTGCTGGATGCGAAAGCTTGCATGGGTGTCGCTGACCACGGCGGCAAGGGCCAGCAGGCGGCGGCCGATGAAAAAGGCGGTGAAAAGCAGAAAAAGTCCCAACAGAATTTCCTTGCATAGATTCATCCGTTTGTCACCTCCTGCGTGCTTGTCTTCTCTCGCTCCAGGTAGTACCGGAGGATTTGTCCGGCGTAGGGGTCATTCTCCTGCTCCAGAGCGGAGCGCAGGACATCGTCTCCCGCGGTGCGGACCAGACTGGCGGCGGCATTGCGCCGGACATGCCAGAAGGGACTGTGGAGTCCGGCCTTCAGAAGACCGAGGGCATTTGCGGCAGGGTATGCACCCAATACGTACATGGTCACCGCCTGGAGCTCCCAGGGATTGTCCGGCTGTGAGAATCGCCGCAGCAGTGGCAGCACATCCGTGCAGGGATATTTTCCAAAATAGCGCAGACAGGCGATTTTTACATCCAGATCATTGGTACTTTCCAGCAGCTCCAGTACCTCCGGACGCCAGTAGGGGGAGGCGGAGCGAATAAAATCCACCAGTGCAGCCTGCATGGTGTCGGAGCACCGGAACCCATACCACAGCTGCCGGATGAGCGCTTCTCTGGGCTGAAAATGCTGCAGCCCCTCTACCAGCACCTTCCGGTGGATGGCCAGTCCCTCCGGCCGGTCCAGGGCAGACAGTGCCCGGAGGACCAGCTCAGGGTCTCTGGCAGCATAGAGGGCCTGCAGTGCATATTCTGCACTGCAAAGGTCGTTTTGCTCCTCCAGCAGCCGGAAAAGAAAGGAAATCAGCCGATCGTTGGGATAAAAGGAGAGCACACGGTATTCGGCCAGGAGCGCGGCATAGCAGGTGCGGGCATGAAAGCTTGCGTGGCGGTAGTTTTTCTCCAGCAGGGCCAGTACCTGGGCGGCCAGTTGGCAGGATCCCGATTGCTCCGGCAGCTGCTCCATAGCCTCGTGAAAAGCCAGCAGCCAGCTGATTCGGCCGAGCCTGTGGCACAGCCACGCCACCTGATAGCCCAGCTCAGCCTGAGAAAGCTGATCATACGCTTCGAACAATTCCCGGAGGCGGGCAAGAAACGCTTGCTTTCGGCGGGAGAAGAGAATGTCCCGCACCCAGATCGCCAGCAGGCGCGCCAGGCAGAAGAGACCAAGCAGAGCGGTAGCGGCGCAGTAAAAGAGCAGCAGCGTATTGCACCGCATAGGCATGACCTCCCCTAAAAAATAGAATTGATTTCTTCGACTTATGCCCTTATTATACAGAGAAATCATGCACAAGTAAATCATACTTTTTATAAATAACGCTTGTTATTACATAAAATACAAAAAAATTCGCACAGAGCGGTATAATGCGCTCTGTGCGGAGGGGAAATTCTCTTCTTTACAGCTTGCAGTAAGCAGCAGCGGTCTTGGCGGTCAGGGCAGCGTTGTTGTAAACCAGCTGGATGTTGGATGCCAGGCTGTCGCCGCCGGTGAGCTCGGCAACGCGGGCCAGCAGGAAGGGAGTGGTCTCTTTGCCCTTGATGCCCTGCTCCTTGGACTCCTTGATGGCCTGGTCGATGGCAGCATCGATGACGGCCTTGTCCATGGCGTATTCCTCAGGGATGGGGTTGGTCACCAGGAAGCCGCTCAGCTGCAGGTCGTTCTGGGCCTTGAAAGCAGCGGCCAGGTCCTCGGGGGTATCGATGCGGTAGTCCACGCCGAAGCCGGACTGACGGGTGTAGAAGGCGGGCAGCTCATCGGTGCCATAGCCAATGACGGGCACGCCCTTGGTCTCCAGGTACTCCAGGGTCAGGCCCAGGTCCAGGATGGACTTCGCACCGGCGCAGCAGACCATGACGGGGGTGCGGCCCAGCTCTTCCAGGTCGGCGGAGATGTCCATGGTGGTCTCGGCACCGCGATGCACGCCGCCAATGCCGCCGGTGGCGAAGAAGCGGATACCGGCCATGTGGGCAATGATCATGGTTGTGGTAACGGTGGTAGCGCCGTCCTCACCCCGGGCGCACAGCACGGCCAGGTCCCGGCGGGAAGCCTTGTGAATGGCGCGGCCCTTCTTACCGAAGTACTCGATCTCCTCAGCGGTCAGACCGGCCTTCAGGCGGCCGCCGATGATGGCGATGGTAGCAGGCACAGCACCGTTCTCGCGGATGATCTTCTCAACGTTCAGAGCGGTTTCCACGTTCTGGGGGTAGGGCATACCGTGGGAGATGATGGTGGATTCCAGGGCAACAACGGGCTTGCCGTTGGCCAGAGCCTCAGCGACTTCGGGATTGACGTCCAGATACTTGTTCATGTTCATAGCTGTACATTCCTTTCTTTTTTGAAAAAGCCTTGTTACCGCTGCATCCGGCTGCGAAGACCGGCGGCGGACATGGCAGAATTGATGGTTTCAGAGGATTCCATGGCGATGGAACCGGCGGCGAGACCCGCCAGAGCGGTATCCCGCAGGGTCATGCCTTCCAGGTAGGCCCACACCAGGGCGGCCATGAAGGCATCGCCGCAGCCGGTGGTATTTACCACATTGCCGGGAATATTGGGAAGCAGCACCCGCTCCTCGCCCATGGCGGCATACACGCCTTCCGAGCCCATGGAAATGAAGACCCGGTGGACGCCCTTTTCCAGCAGCACATCCGCAGCCTTTTCCACATCTGCCGCGCTGTGAATGGGAATGCCGGAGAGAAGCTCGGCTTCCAGACGATTGGGCTTCAAGGTGTGGATCTTGGAGAGAATGGGCCGGATCTTCTCCGCCTTTACGGTGGAGACAGGGTCGATAAACAGCGGCGCTGTGCAGTTCTCCGCCAGGAATCGGAGAGATTCCTCGGGAATATTGGTGTCGGACACAACCACCTGTGCGTTTTGCAGCAGAGGCAGCTGGGCGGACAGATAGGCGGGGGTGATCTTTTTGCAGATCTCCATATCGGAGACGGCCAGGGCCATTTCCCCATGATCGTCCGCCAGATACAGATAGGTAGAGGTGACGCCTCCGGGGATACGCAGGGCATGGCTCAGATCAATGCCCAGCTCAGAGCAGGAGGCGGCGACCCGTTCGCCGTGGAGATCGTCTCCGTAGGCGGTGAGCATTCTCACATCGGTGCCCATGAGGCTCAGGTTGTGGGCAATGTTTCGCCCTACGCCGCCGAGACTCACGCTTACCCTGCCGGGGTTGGAATCGGAGGCTACCAGGGGGGCAAAGCTGCGCCCGCCGATATCCACGTTGACACCGCCGACGACCACCGCATAGGTGCCCGCATGGAGGACGTACCCCCGGCCGGCGATGCAGCCCTTCTTGGTCAGATTGGCAATGTGTACCGCCACGCTGGAGCGGGTAATGCCCAGCTTTGCGGCAATGTCCTGTTGTGAAATAAGGGGATCGGCTTCAATCAGCTGAAGCACCTGTCGTTCCCGCTGGGTCATGGAGCAGCCTCCTAAACATTGTGTATTTTTCTAAGCACAAGCTTATTATAGACGGGGTACACCCGTTTGTCAACTGCTATTTTCCATAAAGATCGAGGCGGGAAATTGGTAATGCTGTCAAAAGCGGTGGTGCAGATTGTGTGGTATAATTTCGAAAACGGATGTTTTGCTTCTGCGGCGCTTTTCAGCAGGCCAGAAAGATGAAGTCGTATGGGTCCAGGTTGGCCTTTTCCAGGGTTTGCACCCGCTGCTGGGGCGTCATTTTCCGCAGCGCTTTTTCGCTCAAGCCTGCCTGGGCCAGCCTGCGCCGAAGGGGCCGGTATTCTGCCGAAAGGGCAGGGTCCTCCTTGTAAAGCTTCTTCCAGATGTGAATTTTCATGAATAACCCCTCCTTGTGTTCCTTGCTGGAATTATACAACGAGAATGGTCCAATAAATTGGAGTTTTTTGGAAGGACGCTGTAATATTTTTCTTGTTTCTGCGCCTATATAGGTGAAACACATGGAAAGGAGGCACGCATATGGAAGATCAGGAAATTGTGGAGCTCTATTTCCGCCGGGATGAGCAGGCGATCGTTCAGACGGACAGAAAATATGGCCCGTACTGTTATTCCGTAGCTTACAATGTTTTGTCAGATCAGGAGGATGCCCGGGAGTGTGTCAGCGATACTTACCTTGCCGCCTGGAACCGGATCCCGCCTGCCCGGCCCAGCCTGCTTGGGGCATTCCTGGGGAAAATCACCCGGCACCTGTCCATTGACCGCTGGCGCAGGCGTTCCGCCTACAAGCGTACCGGGGGCCAGATGGCGTTTGCCTTGGAGGAACTTGGGGAGATCGCGGACCGGGGAGAGACCCCGGAAGATACTGTAGGCAGAAAAGAGCTGGTAGCAGCGGTCAACCGCTTTTTGCAAGCCCTGCCCCAGAGAGAGCGCAGTGTGTTCCTCTGCCGCTACTGGTACTTAGATTCGCTGGAGGACATCGCCGCCAAAACGGGGCTGACCAAGGGTCATATCAGCACCATGCTCCACAGAACGCGGAAAAGGCTCTGCATTTGCTTGCAAAAGGAGGGACTGCTATGACACGGCTGTATTTGCTGGACGCTCTGGGGGATGTCCGGAGTGACTTTGTCCTGGAAGCCCAGGTCCTTCGCGCCGGGAAGCGGCGCCGGAAGGCTGCACCCCGGCGAAGGCTTTTGCTGATTGCTGCGGTGATCGGCCTGGGCCTGCTGCTGGTTGGCTGCGCGGTGGCTTACGCGCTGCATTTGAAGGATCTGTCCCTGGGCACCTACGCCCGGGAGACCGTGCCAACCTATTATGATGAGGCGGGAAATCCTATCCCCACAGAGCCCCAGGCTGCACCTCACAGCATTGTGAGCCTCCAGGGAACAGCAAACCGGAAGGCGTTTGCCGAATGGCAGGCATTCCAGGAGCAAAGCGATGCCAAGGGTGCCCAGGCAGACCGGAACGCTGCATTCATTCCCGAGAATTTCCGGGATATTTATTACTGCGGCACACCGGAGGCGGTTCAGGCCCTGAAGGACATTGCCCAGAAGTACGGTCTGCACTTGCTGGAAAGGAAATATGGCTGCACCTATGACTACGAGGCAGGCGTGCTGCTGCAGTCGCTGCACCTCGCAGGGGTTATGCAGGCAGATGCGGTAGGGAATTGCCGGTATCTGCACGGCTATTTCTTTGACGATGGGAGCTTCTCCATGCCTATGGAGCTGACCGTGGACCTCTGGCCCCAAACGCTGCTTGCAGAGCTGACCTATGTTCGCAAGGACTGCCTGTATCCTTATACGGCCTCGGTGGGCCTTTCGGAGCAGCTGCGGGAGTGGAACTACGTTACCCGGGACGGACAGACGCTCCTGCTGGTGCTGGACGGGGAACATGCCCATATTTTTGCGGACCGGGAAACGGCCTCTGTTCATATCTACATGGCTTCCAACTGCCTGGAGGGAAATACCCGGCGGGAAATGGAGCCGGAGGAGCTGGAAAAAATTGCAGAGTGCTTTGACTATTCCATTGCCCCCCAGCAGCCGGTTCCGGCAGAGGTGACGAAGTTCTTTGCCCAGGCGGAAGCGGACTACCGGGCCCAGCGGGAAGAGGCCCGGCAGGCCCTCTATTCCGGCGGCTATGGGGATTATGTCGCCCAGCGCCTCGAGAATGCCCGCTCACCCTATGATCGGGACGCCATGCTCTATTCCCTGCGGGATCTGAACGGGGACGGGGTGGAGGAGCTGATCGACTATCGGTATCTGCGTATCCTGACCATCCGGGACGGACAGTGCACCGTGTATTTTGATACGCAGGATGCCCCGGGGGTTGTGGGCAGTCTCTATTTCTGCCAGGATGGAACGGTTTTGATCAAAGGCTTTTTCGGTCAGGAGGCCTATTGGTTTTTCACCCCCGGCGAGCAGACCCTGGAATTTGACCGGGCCGTGATTCAGGATCAGAATGGCTGGCATTTGGATCGGGAGCTGGGCCGCCTGGAGGGGCAGCGTGTTCTGGAGCCTCAAAACAGGCAGTCCATTTCTAAGGAACAGGCCTACGCCATTGTGGATTCCTATTGCGTTATGGATATCGGTGTTCAGTCCATGAAACGCTTTGGAGAACCGATGATAACCTATCCCTATCAGGATGACAACGCCTGGTTTATCGCCAGAATGCTGGATAAATACGAAAATTCAGACCAATTTGTCTATGCGCTGGAAGACCTGCGCGGGGATGGCAGCAAGGTGCTGATCGTCAAAACGCCCCTGGTGCAGGATTGGGAGGGGACGGTCAGCGAGGCAAAGCCCACCGTCTATTGCTTCCGAAACCGTATCAGCGGCGACAGTTTTGTCTTCGATTCCCTCTGCGAAGGCGGCGTGCTGTGCTGCCGCAGTGGGGACCACTATGAATTCTACCGCATGGAGGGGGACAGCTTCGTCAGCATTGAAAAGCTTTTTGTGAATGAAGAAGGCTATTGGGTCCGCAGAGATCCGGGTTTTGACCCCAATGCAGAGCGGGCCGACTACCAGGTCATCACCCGGCAGAAGGCCCAGGAAATCATCGCGTCCTATCCTGAAAAAACAATCAACTGGAAGCCCTTCTCCCAGTATCCCCTGCGGTAAATAAGGCGCCCGCCATTGCATCAAATGAAGTGCAATGGCGGGCGTTTTCGATTTTTTCAATTATCGAACGGTGCGGTGCCAGGTGTGGCGGGAGAAGAGGCAGAGAATGGGGAAAATTTCCAGCCTGCCCAGCAGCATATCGAAGATGAGCACCAGCTTGCTCAGAATGCTGAAGCCGCTGAAATTGCAGGTGGGGCCAACGGCTTCCAGACCGGGGCCGATGTTGTTGAAGCAGCACAGCACGGCGGAGAAATTGGTGCCTGTGGAGAATCCGTCCGGGGATAGCAGCAAAAAGCTCACGAACAGGATGAACACATAGGCGATCAGGTAGGCGTTGGTGGTTTCTACAATCTTGTCATCCACCACCTGACCGTTGTTGCGGATCATCTGAACCCGGCGGGGGTGGAGCATTTGCAAAAAGCTTCTGCGCAGGCTCTTAAAGAGCAAAATCAGCCGGGAGACCTTCATGCCGCCGCCGGTGGAGCCGGCGCTGGCGCCGATGACCATGAGGCACAGCAGAATGGTTTTCGAAAAACTGGGCCACTGGTCAAAGTCCGTCGTGGCAAAGCCTGTGGTAGTGGTGATGCTGGAAACCTGGAAGGCTGCGTGGCGGAAGGTTTCCTCCAAGGTGGCGTACTGCCCCCGGATGTTCCAGGCGATGAGCAGGGTGCTGCCCAGGACGATGCCGAAGTAGGCCCGCAGCTCCTCGTCCCGGAATACGGCTCCAAACTGCCTGAGCAGCAGAAAATAGTAGCAGGTGAAATTGACGCCGAACAGGAACATGAATACGGTCGTCACATTTTGCAGATAGGGGCTATAGCTGGCGAAGGAATCGTTGCGCACGCCGAAGCCGCCGGTTCCTGCGGTGCCAAAAGCGTTGCACACCGCTTCGAAGACATCCATCTTGCCCAGCACCAGGAATATAACGTCCGCAATGGTCAGGCCGATATAGAGAATGTAGAGAATGGCAGCGGTCTTCCGCATTTTGGGAACCAGCTTGCCCACGCTGGGGCCGGGGCTTTCCGCCCGGAGCAGGTGCATAGTGAAGCCCTTGCCTCTGTCTGTGCTGGGGACAATGGCCAGCAGGAACACCAGAACGCCCATGCCGCCCACCCAGTGGCTGAAGCTGCGCCAGTACATGATGCCCTTGGGCAGACTTTCCACCTCCGGAAGAATGGAAGCGCCGGTGGTGGTAAAGCCGGAGACGATTTCAAAAAGCGCATCGATAAATCTGGGGATCGCACCGGAGAGCACGAAGGGCAGGCTTCCGGCCAGGGAGAGGACGATCCAGCTCAGGGCCACGCAGACCATGCCGTCCGTCGCGTAGAAGTTGCTCTTTGCGCCCCTGCACAAGAACCGCAGCAGGCAGGAAACGACCAGCAGCAGCACCATGGTGACCAGAAACGCCTTCACAGAGGCGTTCTCGCCACAGTACAGGCTGATGAACATGGCGGGGATCATAAAGAGTGCTTCCAGCAGCAGGATCTGGGCGATGAAACGCCCCGTCATTTTGTAGTTCATAGCCGATGCCTCACGCGAAGATGTCGTTCAGCTGCCGCAGGACCACGCCGCTGTTGGTGACCACGATGATGGTGTCGCCCTGCTGATAGACGGAATCGCCGTTGGCGATTTCCGTGGCGGCACCGTGGCTGATGCTGACCACGCGGACGCTGGACTTCATCTTGATGTCCTTCAGAGGAACGCCGCAGAACCGCGTGCTCTCATCGGCCAGAAACTCCATGGCCTCGATCTGCCCGTCGGCAATGGTATGGACGGAGATGGCCGCGCCGGTCTGGTTCTGCATGGCCCGGACGTACCGGACGATGTTGCTGCAGCACAGCTCCTTGGGGCAGACCACGCTGCCCAGAGCCAGGGAGGACACAATGCCGCCCTTGTACGCGTGGCCCAGCTTGGTGATGACCTGGGGAACGCCCTGGGAGATGCCATACAGGGAGACGATCATATTCAGCTCGTCTAAGCCCGTCAGCGTCACCAGTGCATCGCACTGGGCGAGGCCCTCGCTTTCCAGAAGGTCCTGGTCGGAGGCGTCCCCGCGGATGATCTCTGCCCCCGGCAGCAGGGTGCACAGTTCGCTGCACCGGGCGGCGCTGTTGTCCACAATGACGCAGCCGATGCCGGCCTTCAGCAGCTTGGTGGCCAGATAGTAGCTGACCCGGCCGCCGCCGCAGAGCATGACCCGCCGGACCTGCCGGGTGAGGATGCCCAGGTTTTTCAGCAACGTCGTCAGGTTTTCGGAAAGGGCGGTGATGAACAGCCGGTCCCCCTCTCGCAGCATGAAGTCGCCGCCGGGGGTGATGGCCTGGCCGCCCCGTAGCACGGCACACACCAGGACCTTGCACCGGATGATGCTCCGCAGATCCACCAGGCGGACATTGCACAGCTTGCTGCTGGCATCTACCCGCAGCTCAACAATCTCTGTGCGGCCCTTGGCGAAGGTGTCCCGCCGGAGAAAGCCCGGGTATTTCAGCAGCCGGTCGATCTCCGTGGCGGCCTGGTTCTCGGGATTGATGAGCATGGACAGGCCGAAGGTCTCCCGCATTTTGAAAATCTGCTCGGTGTATTCCGGATTCCGCACCCGGGCGATGGTGTGGAGCTTCTGGTTCATGGCGTGGGCCGTGGTGCAGCAGAGCAGGTTTACTTCGTCTGCACCGGTGGCGGCGATGAGCAGATCGGCGTCCTTCACACCGGCCTGCCGCAGCACATCCATGGATGCGCAGTTGCCCTGAACGGAGATCACGTCGTACCGCTCCACACTGGATTCCAGGGGGGAGGCCTTGGAGTCGATAATGGTCACGTCGTAGCCCTCGCTGGTGAGCTGACGGGTCAGAGTTGCGCCGACCTTGCCGTCGCCTGCGATAATGATTTTCATATCTGCCTCCGATTCTTAAAAAGATCAACGGGATTCACGGTTTTGAAAACGGTCAAATTTTTGTTATTATACCATTTCCTTGAAGAAAACGCAATCTTTTTTGAAAATGCGGAAAAGAGACCCTCCTGCATCCCGCCGCGCCCCGGGGCTGAGGCGTGCGGGGACGCGGGGACGGTGAAAATTTTGAAAATATTTCGGTGGATTTTTGCAGAACGTTTTGGTATAATAGCAAAAAGTAGGGAGGTGCGGTCATTGGAGATGGGGGAGCTGCTGCGCAAGGCGCGGCTGGAGGCAGGACTGACCCAGCGGGCGCTCTGCGGCGACCGGATCACCCGCAATATGCTCTCGCAGATCGAGAACGGAACGGCCCGCCCCTCCATGGCGACGCTGCAGTACCTGGCGGATGCCCTGGGCAAGCCCGTGAGCTATTTCCTGGGAGAGGTCGTGCTTACGGCGAACCAGCAGCGCATGCTCCAGGCCCGGCAGGCCTTTGCCGAGAAGCGCTATCGGGCGGCTCTGTCCATCCTGGGGGACTGCGAGACCCCGGACGAGACTCTGGACTGGGAGCGGGGGCTCCTTGGGTGCCTGTGCTGCCTGAGCCTTGCGGAGGAGGCCGCCCGGGAGGGGCGGCGGCCTGTGGCCCGGAAGCTCCTGGGCCAGGCCCGGCGCTTCGAGAGCCCCTATATCACCCCGGACCTGCGCACCCGCCAGGAGCTCCTGGCCCAGCAGCTTGGGCAGAAGCCCCGGCAGAAGCAGCTGCCCTCTCTGGATGGGGAGCTGCTCCTTCGGGCCCGGCTGGCCCTGGACGGCGGGGACGCGGACCGGGCTCTGGCCCTGCTGGCGGCCCTGGAGGCCCCCACTCCGGAGGCCCTGGTGCTGGAGGGCAAGGCCTATCTAAAAAAGAAGGACTATGCCTTAGCCTTTGCGGCCCTTTCCCGGGCGGAGCAGCATGGGATTGCCTGCTATGACCTGCTGGAGCTCTGCTGCCGGGAGCGGAAGGACTTTGAGAAGGCCTATGCCTATGCCTGCCTTGCCCGGGAAAAGGGTACCGGAAAAGATTGCTGACGAAATTATGTGAAAGTTTTTCGAAAATCCGGGCGTAATTTTGTCGAGATTGCTGTTTCTTTCGGAAATTGCATTTGCTTTGTCTTATATTATTGAAATTTATTGCATAATGATGTAAAATACACCTGATATGTAAAGGGTGTGGAGAGTGTGGTTTAAGTTTATGTTCAATTCTCATCAGAAGCGGGGCGCAATGCAGACGCTGCTTGGGCTCTTGCTGACGGCGGTCAACAGCGCTCTGTTCGCATTGGTCTGGTTTATGTATTACCGGACGAAGATGTATATCTATCCCTTCTTTATCAAGGGTGATGTCGTCGTTGTGCTGCTGTTTGCCCTGCTGTTTTATATGTTCGCCCATCTCTACAGCGGCTTTGACGTGGTGTTCCAGACTGCGGCGGAGATGATGTATTCCAATACGGTGGCGGCGGTTATCAGCTGCGGCATCATGTATGTGATCACGGCTCTGCTGATCCGGGCCGTGCCCAATGTGCTGCCCATGCTGGTGCTGGTGGTTGGCTGCGTGGCGGTGTCCGGGCTGCTGTCCTTCTGCGTGAAGAAGGCCACCGCCAGATTCCTGCCCCCCAGAGCCACTCTGCTGGTCTATGGCAACCCCGAGGCCCGGAAGGAGGGCGAGGATATCCTCCGCCGCCTGCCCGGCGTCTTCTATGTGCTGGACAGCCTCTCTGCGGACATGGGGTCCGAGGAGCTCTGCCGCCAGATCTCCCGCTGGGATGCCCGGGCAGTGATGCTCTGCGGCGTGCCCTCCAGCGAGCGCAACGACCTGCTGAAATACTGCATCGACCGCAATATAGAGGCCTATGTCCGGCCCAACATCGGCGACCTTCTGGTCAAGGGTGCCCGGGCCGTGCAGCTGGATAACCTGCCCGTGCTGGTCTGCCGACGCAGCAGCCCCGCCATCTGGTATCTGGCCCTGAAACGGCTGACGGATATCCTCCTGAGCCTGGCGGCCCTGGTGGTTTTCAGCCCCTTCATGCTCATTACGGCCATTGCCATCAAGCTCTACGACGGCGGCCCCATCCTCTATAAGCAGCTGCGCCTGACCAAGGACGGCAAGCAGTTTTTTATCTATAAATTCCGCTCCATGCGGGTGGACGCCGAGAAGGACGGCGTGGCCCGCCTGGCCCAGGAGCATGACAATCGCATCACCCCCGTTGGCAGGATCATCCGCGCCATTCGCATTGACGAGACTCCCCAGCTCTTCTGCATCCTGGCGGGGGATATGTCCATTGTGGGCCCCCGGCCCGAGCGCCCGGAGATCGCCGCGCAATACGAGCTGGAGATGCCTGAGTTTGCCCTCCGCCTCCAGGCCAAAGCCGGCCTCACCGGCCTGGCCCAGGTCTATGGAAAGTACAATACCACCCCCTATAATAAGCTCCAGATGGACCTGCAGTATATTGCCTCTATGGGGGTTGTGGAGGACCTGAAGATCATGTTCGCCACGGTGAAGATCCTGTTTATGCCCGAGAGCACCGAGGGTGTCGCCGACGGCCAGACCACGGCCATGAATGAAGAGAAAAAATAAGCGTATGTAAAACGGCCGGGACCCCCCTTTTTGAAATGCGTCTGCGGCCGATGAGGCAGCGCATATTGGAAGATAGAGAAGAGAGAAAGGTGTGTTTGATGTATGAGTAGGGCGCTGATCCTGGATGATTTCAAGTTCCTGATTCGCCTGGTGGAGGGCGTGCTGGAGGTTACGGCACTGACGGCACTGTTCTGGGCTGTCTGCTGCCTGCAGAACGCTGGGCAGGCTGTCCCGGCCCGGTTTGGTTCAGAGGGGCTTGAGCTGCTTACGGTGGTTTACGTCGGGATCCTGGTGGTTGTCTTCTGGCTGTGCGACTGCTTCTCCTATGGGCACAATAAGCTGGCGGATATGGTGGTCTCCCAGTGGATCGGGCTGGTCATCGTAGATGTGCTGATGTATTTTGTGCTGTGCGTGGCTTCCGTGCGGATGGTTGCTGTTTGGCCCGTTGCGGAGCTGCTGCTGCTAGAGCTGGCCGGTTCCCTGGCCTGCGTTTATCTGTTCACTGCGCTTTACCATCGGCTTTATGTACCGCAGAATATGCTCCTGGTGTACAGCAATGAAAATGCTCTGGATTTGAAGTTTAAAATGGATTCCCGGAAGGACAAATACGCTATTACGGAGATCATTTCTGTGGATGTTCCCCGACAGGAGCTTTATAGAGCCATTGGAAGGCACGATGCGGTCATCATCAACGATGTGGCGGGGATCAAGAGAAATGATATTTTGAAATACTGCTATGAGCATCAGATCCGTACATACCTGGTTCCCAAAATTTCGGATATCATCATTACTGCGTCTCAGAATGTCACCTTGTTTGATGTCCCTCTGCGCCTGATTAAGGGTCACGGCCTGTCGCTGCCCCAGCGGTTCATCAAGCGGTTGTTTGATATCGTGCTGTGCCTGATCGCCCTGGTCCCTGCTTCTCCCTTTATGCTCATTACTGCCTTGGCAATCAAGCTTAACGATGGCGGCCCTGTTTTTTACAGGCAGCGCAGAGTCACCAGAGACGGGCAGCAGTTTGATATTCTGAAATTCCGCTCCATGGTCGTGGACGCAGAAAAGGGTGGCTATGATCTTTCCATGCGGGCAGGGGAGAGGGACCCTCGTATTACGAAAGTGGGCAGACTGATTCGCGCGACGCGGATCGATGAACTGCCTCAGCTGCTGAATATCCTCAAAGGAGAGATGTCCATTGTTGGCCCCCGTCCCGAGCGAGTGGAGAATGTGGAAGCCTACAGCTGGGAGATGCCGGAGTGGCACTACCGGGAGAAGGTGAAAGCCGGCCTGACAGGCTATGCCCAGGTTTACGGCAAGTACAATACCAGCGCCTACGACAAGCTCCGCCTGGACCTGATGTATATTGAAAATTATTCCCTGATGCTGGATGTCAAGCTGATCTTCATGACGGTCCGTATCCTTTTCAGCAAAGAGGCCACCGAGGGCTTCGGCAGCGAGGAGGAGATCAGGCGCTATCGAAAGGGCCTGATCCAGAAGCTGACCCTGGTGCAGCCGGATGAGACCGGCGAGAGGCTCGAGGACGCACTGGCGTACGCGAAGGAGATTTAAATTTGGAAAATTATAGTGTCTTAATGTCGGTTTATGCAAAGGAAAATCCAGACTATTTCCGGCAGGCGATTATGAGCATCCAGAATCAGACAGTTCCAACGAATGATTTTGTTTTGGTTTGTGATGGCCCGCTTACAGAGGGGCTGGATGCTGTGATTGTGGAATTTTCAGATGTTCTCCATGTTGTCAGACTGGAAAATAATATGGGGTTGGGCAACGCACTGAACATTGGTTTGAATGCATGTAAAAACGAACTGATTGCCAGAATGGACAGTGACGATATCAGTGCAGAGGATCGTTGCGAGAAGCAACTGCAGGCTTTTGAAAAGAATCCGCAGTTAGGAATTCTCAGCGGTGCACTGACAGAATTCGTGGAGACGCCGGACAAGGTGACCGGAGAGCGCAGATTGCCCTGTACCCATGAGCAAATTGTTGCATTTTCCAGAAAACGTTGCCCGTTTAATCATCCTTGCGTTATGTTCCGTAAATCGGTTGTGCTGAAAGCAGGCGGATATAACGGAGACTTCCGCATGGAGGATTACTATCTGTGGATTCGCATTTTGCAAACGGGTTGCAGGAGTGCGAATTTGGAGGATGTCCTGCTCTATATGCGGACTTCGCCGGATATGTATCTCCGCCGAGGCGGCAGTTTTTATGCGAAGGATATGCTGCGGTTCCACTGGTGGGTGCATAAGACAGGCTGGGAAAGTCTGAGTGATTTCTTGACCGGGGCGGTTCCACATGCGGTTGTGTGTGTGCTGCCGAATGGAATTCGAAGTGCGATTTACAGGCAATTGCACACGTAAATAGCATGAATTTAGATTTTTGGAACGGTTTGATTAAAATTCGACTGTATATATCGATTGAAATGTTGAAAAGACGACTATCTAACAAGTGAAAAACTCGTGGAGGATTTCGAGGGTGAAAAATAGAAACCAATTTGTTGATATTATGCGTGGCATCGCTATGTTACTGGTTGTGCTTGGACACACAATGACCGGATGTACGGTTGATTCGCAAAAGAGCTTTCTATTTAACATCGTGTGGTCATTACAGATGCCGCTGTTTATTTTGATTAGCGGTTATGTTACAAAATATAGTCACCCCATTTACGATGGCAAGAGCTTATGGAAGTATGTAAAGCGTAGAACTTTTGCATATATGTTCCCTTGGGCGGTGTGGAGTTTTTTGGTTCGAGGGCTGATATTTGGCCAAACTGGCTTCTTGGATATTAAGCATCTTCTCTGGAATATGGATTCCGGATATTGGTTCCTCGCAACGATTTGGACGATTAGCATGATCTTTGGCATTGCGTCTTTCATTGCGGAACGTTTGAGCAAAGAAAACCTGCTGAAGAAGCAGATCGTACTTCTGGGGTTCTACTTGGTGGGAATGGTTCTGCTGGTTGGAATTGGCGCAATTTTAGGGCTTTCGTTCTTTGCAATTAAATTGACGCTCTATTATATGCCTTTCTATTATGCAGGGTTCTTGTATGGTCAGTTTGATGACAGGATGAAGGAATCCGATACAGGCAAAAAGATGATTGATAGTATAGTCGCAATCTGCTTTGCGGTGTGGCTGTTCGTTATTCTTAGATTTCCGCTTTATGAGATGTCGGATGGCGGCTTTGCGATTATCTTGCGTGCGGCAACATCGTTGGCTGGGTGTATTGCAGTGTGTGGACTCTGTAAAGGTATCTTCTCCAATAAAATCGGGGGGGGGGTACTCTTGCATGGGTCGGAGAGCACTCACTGGAAGTGTACCTCACGCACTATCTGCTTCTCAGCTTGATCAAGCTGGACAAAGCACCAATTCTTTACAGTCCGGTGGGGCTGGGCATGGTTCTGGTCAATTACTTGATTACGGTGGTGATTACTGCGATGGTAATAGTGATGATGAACCAAAATGCCGTGCTGAGATTTGTATTGACCGGAAAGAAACATTAAGCGAATTTTTCCTGTGGGCAGGAAAACAAAGCCTGGAAATTTACATGATGCACGGACTGCTGCTTAATATCTTTAAAAGCAGTGTTGCAATTCAATTTAGCAGTATTGAAGGGTATTTACTGACTGCCGGAAACTTCGCTCTGACAATAGGGTTATGTGCAGTAGTTATCCGTCTGCTCAATCAAAATGTCATACTCAAGAAAGTATTAAATATTCGATAAAAGTTCAAAGGAGAAACGATATGCATCCGAGAGTGCTGATTGTAGGAACAGTTCCATATAACACAAAATCAACGTCACGCGCTTTTGATGCGTACTTCCACTATTGGGAGAAAGAGAACATTGCACAGATATTTTCCAACACAAAGAGGCCGTGCAAGGGACATTGCGGGACACTTTTCCAGATTACAGACCATCGTATGCTTCAACGGTGGATGGGGAAAAAAGCCGATACGGGTGTGATTTACCACTATGAAGAGCTTGATACTGAGTGGAAAGATAACGATCTGGAACTCGGTGACGCAAAGGCAGAGGCTGCGTATAAGTTTGGTGGAAAGCATACTCCGCTTACGCATTTGCTTCGCGGGATTCTTTGGCGTAGAAGGTTCTGGTGCACGGAAAAACTGAATCGGTGGTTAGACGATTTTAAGCCGGAATGTGTTTTCCTTGCTTTTTCAGATGATTATTTTATTCCGCAGATTGCAATGTATGTAGCGAGGAGATATAATGTACCTATTGTTTCCTGCATTGGTGACGACTATTACTTCAATGTGGAGAAGACACTGAATCCCATATATCATCTGTATAAAACAACCTATAAGAAGCTGATTGATAAGGTCTTGGCATGGCCGGGCAGCGCAATTTATATCAGCGATAAGATTCGAGATAAGTATAATTCGGAATTTGGCTTGGATGGCGAAACGGTGTATTTGACTTCTACAGTTCAGCGTAAGCCGTTCAGCGTAATTAACAAAGACTGCCCCGTTATAACCTATTTTGGCAATATTGGCATGGGGCGGAATAATTCTTTGAATGATATTGGATACGCACTTGGGAAAATCAATCCGGCGTATGTACTCGAGGTTTATTCCAATGAAAAGGACGAAGGGGTATATTCTGTATTTAAGGATAACCCTAATGTTAGATATATGGGTTCTGTGCCGTATACACAGGTGCAGAAACGCATGGCAGAAAGCGACATAACTGTTATTGTAGAAGGATTTGAGGAAAAAGACATCAACCTTTCACGGTATTCACTCTCTACGAAGGCGGCGGACGCATTGGCCAGCGGCGCATCCATTCTAACATATGGCTCGCTAGAAAGCGGCATCATTGAGTATATGCAGTCAACAAATGCGGCAATGGTTTGTACGGATAAAGCTAAATTGGTGGATTCGATTGCACAGCTGATTTCTAATCAGGAACTTCAGAAGAAATACTACGAACAGGCGATTGTGATGACAAGAGAACATCATAATCTGCAGGCTAGCTGCAAGACATCGGAAGATGTGGTTGCAAAGGCAATCCAACATATGAAATAAGTGGCAGAGGATACATGGTGATGGAGAACAACTTTTCAATTATTATTTCGACGTGCGACAAGTTTTCGGATTTGTGGGATGCACATATTTTGCTTCTGAATCAGAATTGGGCAGACCGAAACGTGGAGACGTTTTTAGTAACCGATAAACCCACTGATCGTACTTTTGAAAATGTAACAGTGGTGGCGGCAGGCGAAGGCACGGAAATAACGGAACGTCTGAGAGCAGTGATGCCGCTGATTAAGACCGAGTATGTTCTCTTTACCTTGGATGACTATTTCCTGACGGAAAGGATTTCGACTCAGGCGGTCAACGAAGATATTCAGATCATGGAAAAGCATCAGATTGATTATCTGCGCCTGTTTGTTATGACCATGAAGAGTCTGAGAAACAGAAAAGCTGAGGAATTGGAACCGGGCATTTTTCTGCTGGACAATTACGCAGGCGATTACATTGTCAGTCTGTATGCGGGCATCTGGCGTAAGGATTTCATGGAAAAGACACTGACAAAAACGCTGAATGCCTGGCAGTATGAGGTTGCGTTGACGAATATGGCACGACAGCTGAATGCCCGTTGCGCAGATAGCCGACGCGGGGAATTCCCTATTCTTGACGTGATTCGTAAGGGAAAGGTGCTGACGAAGGCACGCAAGTATTTCGATGGGAATCCTATTTATAAAGGTGACCGAGAGGATATGCGAGTTAAAGATGAATGGATGCTTGAATTCCGGACGTGGCTGCGCGAGTGGCTTCCGAAGCCGCTGTTCAATCTCTCAAAGGCAATCATGAGGCGTAGAGGATATACATTTTTTAGCGATAATCAATGAGGAGTATGAGTGGTGCGTATTGTGCAGATTAACGGTGGGGCAAAAGGAAGCACCGGAAAAATCATGATGGGGATTGCCGATGTAGCAAGAGCGCAGGGACACGAGGTGATGTGTGCATCGCCTATCACCACAACAAACCGTGATGCAGGTGAGGACTGCGGCTATTATCGAATCGGAACATTTAATAGTCGTCGGGTAAATGTTGCGCTTGCCAGAATCACTGGATTCAATGGGTGTTTCGCATGGTTTGAGACATATAAACTTTTGAAGAAGATTGATGAATTCAAGCCCGATATTATTCATTTGCACAGCCTTCATAATTCATATATTAATTTGCCAATGCTATTTTCGTATATAAAGAAGCATGAAATTCCGGTTGTATGGACTCTGCATGATTGCTGGGCGTTCACTGGACAATGTCCACATTTTACAATGGCAAAATGTGATAAATGGAGAACAGGTTGTTTTAATTGCCCTCAGTATAAAGAATATCCAGAAGCATTGTATGATAATACAAAGCGAATGTGGAGGTTAAAGAAAAAATGGTTTACTGAGGTAAAAAATTTGACTGTTGTTACTCCTTCAAAATGGCTGGCGAATCTTGTGAATGAATCTTATTTAAATGAATATCCAGTAAAAGTTATTAACAATGGCATTGATTTGCATGTATTTAAGCCAACAGAAAACGAATATAGGAATAAGTGGGGCGTTAAAGAGGGACAGAAAGTTATTTTGGGAGTTTCATTTGGCTGGGGAGTAAAAAAAGGTCTGGATTGCTTTATAAGATTGGCGTCTGAACTGGATGGAAATCTGTTCAAAATTGTTTTAGTTGGAACGGATGAAAAAATTGATAAGAAGTTGCCCGCTAGTATAATAACAATTCATAGAACGCAGAATCAAAAAGAACTTGCAGGCATTTATACCGCAGCAGATGTTTTTGTGAATCCGACCAGAGAAGAAGTTTTAGGATTGGTGAATGTTGAAGCACAAGCATGCGGGATACCTGTGATTACATTTCGCACTGGTGGAAGCCCTGAGTGCATTGATGAGAATTCGGGCGTAGTGGTTGATTCTTATGAAGAAATGTTAGAAGCAATCATAAATAATAACTGTGCGGACGTTAGCCGAATTACGTGCATTAATTCTGCTTGCAGATTTAGTGAAAAGGTGAAATATGGTGATTATATAAAATTATATAGTGATATGGTAGGGGGTTTTTAAAGTATAAATGGTTGAAAAACATGCGCTTCGAGAATTTAAGGTATCTTTCCATGACATCCAACTGTTTGCGGCGTTCTTATTCTTTCTGCTTATCCCATTAAAAAACACTGGAATTGTCCACTATGTGATTTGGCTTGGTGTTATTGCAACAACAGCAAATATCGCTTTGACGATTTACAATAACGGCGCAGAAAGAAAATATATAGTATTGTTTTTTGTACTTCTCATTGATATTGTTGTGAGTCTATTTACAACGGATGAACCGTTTGAAAGCGGATTGCTTTATGCCATAGTTTGTTATTTTTCATTATTTTGGGTTATAGCATTAAATAATACGTTTTTGCAGAATAAAAAAACGATTGATACAGTATATAGATTTGGAATACTAAGTGGATTGCTGTTCTCTGCTTATTCACTAATGCCGTTTGCATATTATAGAGATAATAATACAGTTTCACCGACGCTTACACTGTATTTTGGAAACAGCAATCTTGCAGGAATTTATATTTTTGCGGTAATTTGCATTGTCATGATTTATCTAAAAAATGCAAGGAAAAAAGCTTTCGTTGTTATACTTGTTACGTATTTGTTGTATTTACTATGGATGACAGGCGCAAGAACATGTATGATTGCGGCTATATTTGTAGTTGCAAGTGCAATACTGCCTGTAAAAATTAGAATTCCTAAAATGATTGTGGCTCTATGTTTTGCATTTCCAATATTGTTCGTTCCAATGTATTTGATGCTATTTAGAAGTGGATATGCTGACCTAATGATAATGGGCAAGTCACTGTTTTCAGGTCGTCAAGGAACATTTACTGACTACCTTTCTTTGTTACGTACTAATTTTCAATGGATAGTTGGAAATTTAGGCGAGGCGAGCTTTGCTAATGCCCATAATGCACCGTTGGCACATCTTTGCTCTACAGGTTTATTGGGAACAATACTCTTTTATGGGATGATGCTTAAAAAAACCTTGGCGTGTTGTGAAAATGATAATCCAGTTGCACGGACTGCTTTGATTTGTATTTTGGGGTTGTTTATTCAATCCAGTGGAGAAGCAAGTATTTTTCTGGGAGGATTTCCGGGAATAGAGTTTGTTTATGTGCTTTTCTATCTGGCGGGAAGGAAGGAGCCTTTATGAAAACTGTAATGGTTTCTAATTTTATGAATCATCATCAGCTTCCTTTCTCACAGGGGATTTTAAGTCAAGATGGTGTGGAGTATACATTTGTTGCCTTAGAAGCGATTTCACAAGAAAGACTTGACATGGGATATGAGGATATGAATCACAAATACCCGTTTGTGCTTTGTGCCTACGATTCCGAAGAAAAGATGCGTCATGCCGAAAAACTAATTGATGATGCAGATGTGGCGATATACGGCTCATGCCCGGATAGTCTGATTATGCGCCGCACGAGCAAAGGAAAACTGTGCTTTAAGTTTAGTGAGCGCTACTTTAAGGAGGGAACGGGGTTGTTGCAGATCCCGCACAATTTTGCGAGTGCGTGGAAGCATTTGAAACCGTTTGAAAAGGGACCGTTGTATTTCTGCTGTAGCAGTGCCTATACTGCTGCGGATTTGAATCGCTACACAAATTTTAAAGGGAGAACCTTTAAGTGGGGTTATTTTCCGGAGACTAAGAAATATGATGCTGATGAATTGATGGTGCAGAAGTTGTCGGTTACAACAGCAGGATGGAAGCATCCTCAGGCTTCAATCCTATGGGCCGGCAGGCTTATAGGATGGAAGCATCCGGATGCTTCCATCGAGTTAGCGGCATCTCTTAAGAAAAAAGGCTACTCCTTCAAAATGAGTATTATCGGCAATGGAGAGATGGAAGCGCAGCTTCGTGAAATGATTCAGAGCAAAGGCGTAGAAGATTGCGTGGAAATGCTTGGCGCAATGTCTCCGGATGAAGTACGTGCTCATATGGAAAGAGCCGATATATTTCTGTTTACCAGTGATTTTAATGAGGGCTGGGGAGCGGTCTTAAATGAATCGATGAACAGTGGATGTGCGGTTGTTGCAAGCCATGCAATTGGGTCGGTGCCTTTCTTGGTCAAGGATGGCGTAAATGGTATGATCTACGAAAACGGGAATCAAAAGCACCTTGAAAAACAGGTCTGTAGATTGTTGGACGATGACGCCTATAGAAGAAAGATGGGCGAAAATGCTTATGCCACGATTTCAGATACATGGAATGCACAGGTGGCATCCGGGCGATTTGTTGAATTAGCAAGGGAAATCATCAAAGGCAACACGGCGCAGACTTTGTTTGAAGACGGTCCCTGCAGCAGCGCAGAAATATTGGATAATGGATGGTATCATGCAAATGAATCTTAAAAGAATGCTGCATTTAAATGGTATCAAGAGAACGTTAAATCTGTTTTTGATTAACCATGTTTTTGTCGGAACAAAACCGCTTGCGTGCAATATGAAACGAAAATTGCTCCGTGGAATCGGGTGTCCAGTCGGAGACGGGACGACAATAGTTGGCCCTATTGAATGCAAAGGTACCATTGCGATTGGAAATAATTGTTGGATTGGTAAAAACTGTAAGGTCAATGGAAACGGTACAGTCCAAATTGGCGACAATTGTGATCTTGGTCCGGAGGTTACGTTTCAAACGGGTGGACACGCTATTGGAGATAGGACCCGAAGAGCCGGTGAGGGCGAGATTTATCATCAGGTGATTGGAAACGGAACATGGATTGGAGGCAGAAGTACGATTTGCAACAATTCAACTGTAGGTAATGGCTGTGTTGTAGCTGCTTGTGCGTGTGTGGTACATGATGTACCGGATAATACTTTGGTTGGTGGTGTTCCGGCAAAAGTCATCAGGAGTCTAGAAGTATGAAGATACGAGATTTACTGAGCAGTAAGGTGACAAGAAATGCAAGCTGGATTATTGCCGGACGGGTATATCACATGCTGCTTGCGTTCTTTGTTGGATTACTTACGGCACGATACCTGGGACCAAGCAATTTCGGACTGATTAATTATGCTGCAACATACACATCTTTCTTTGCATCATTCTGTACGCTTGGAATCAATTCGGTTATCGTAAAGAATTTTGTGGATCATCCCGATGAAGAGGGGGAAACGATTGGCTCTGCAATCATCCTCCGGACAATATCCAGCGTCCTGTCGGTGATCATGATTATGGGGATTACTCTCTTTGCGGACAGAGGGGAGACAACGACCCATATCGTGGTGTTTCTTTGCGCAATAGGTGTCCTGTTTCAAGTGATGGATACCCTGAACTATTGGTTCCAGTCTCGTCTGGAATCAAAATATGCGGCCTATTCTACGATTATTTCGTATACTGTCGTTTCTGCATATAAAGTGTGGCTCCTGGCGACGGGGAAAAGCGTAGAGTGGTTCGCGGTATCTACCTCGGTAGATTATCTTGTTGTCGCAATCGTACTCCTTGCCGTGTACAAAAAGAAAAATGGTCCGAAGTTTGCTTTTTCTTGGAGAAAAGCAAAGGAACTTCTGGGGAGCAGCTACCATTTTATTTTAGCCGGATTGATGGTTTCTATCTACGGAAGCACAGATAAATTCATGCTAAAACAAATGCTTAATGAATCCGAAGTGGGCTATTACTCCACCGCACTCTCCCTGTGCAATACGTGGGTGTTTGTACTTTCCGCAATCATAGATTCTCTTTATCCAACAATCCTGCAATGTTTTGGGAAAGACAATACACTTTTTGAGAAGAGAAATAAGCAATTATATGCTATTGTCTTTTATGTGTCCGTTGTAGCTTCCTCGTTCATTTCAATTCTGGCATCTCCAATTGTCCGAATCCTTTATGGAACATCCTACGCACCTGCGGCTTCGCCACTGCGGATCATTACCTGGTATACCGCGTTTTCCTATCTGGGTATTGCCCGAAACGCTTGGGTGGTTAGTTATCAGAAACAGAATTATTTGAAATATCTGTATGTTGGTTCAGCGCTTACCAATGTCATTTTAAATGCTTTGCTGATTCCTGTTATGGGGGCTTCCGGTGCTGCGCTGGCTTCATTGGTCACGCAGATGAGCACGATTCTTGTGTTCCCGGCACTCATCAAAGACCTTCGCCCAAACGTAAAACTGATGATAGATGCAATACGGCTAAAAATCTGATTACTTAACCGGTGCATGTAAAAGGAGATGAAAAAATGCTGATTACAGGTACAGCCACTTGCAAATATTGTGGAAAATTAGTAGAATGGTATCATCAGATTCCCAATCGTATGTCTGATGGTATATACAATGTTGAGGAAATTCCTGAAGGAAAAATTGGTTCGTCTGGAAAGCCATGTCGGCTTGGCGAAAAACGCTATGAAATGAGCTTTTGGTGTCCAAAATGCGGATATCTCAGCAATTTTGAATACGAAAGTGAAATCGATTTTTAACGTAGATAGAAGGAGAAAGTTATGTCCACATTCGATAACGCAACCCTAATGATCACCGGGGGTACCGGTTCCTTAGACTTCACAGTTCAAAACAACTCCAGGCTCTTCTAATCCACTTTTTCCTTTCTCTGAGAAGAAGTTTGAAACAAGCCATCATTTCTGGAGGAAGGTCGTTTAGAAAGAGTAAACAAATATTGACAGCTATGACGCTTTAATTGTATGTGTCATAGTAAATAAAAAGAGATGAGGGTTCATTATGGAAGAGAGCGATAGAAAGGAATCAACTATTTCAACGCCGGATCCGCCCTCCAAAACAGACCAAGAAAGAGAAAAAAATATCAATGTTGAACCAATTGGTAACGTTGCCGGATTAAAGTTTTTTCCTGAGCCGCGAATATTCCTAGTCCATGTGCTCCAGACATTCAAAGTGATGGCAGGCGCGGTGATGACATATCTGAAGATTTCGTGTGTTGGTGTCCTGCTTTTTTCGCTTCTATTTTTTATCAGTGGTGTAGATGGACCAATCAAAGAGAGCTGTAAGATTTATTGGAGCTTTGGGACGAGCGGGGCCGCAGTTCCGCGGCTGCTTGCTTTCGTGGAAACGGTCTACCGCGATTTCGTCAGTGTGTGTATGTTGGGAAAAATTGTTGCCGGACTCATAATTCCCAACAACCCAATTGAATTTTCAAATTTTTTTATAGTGAATAAGAATGGCGAAATACAATTAAGATATTGGATTATGCTTCCGGTTGGCAATCTTTTGCATGCACCGAGACTCCGAATCATGCTAATTAAAGACGAGGAGTTTACGAAGGGGGACGGACCGTTAAATGCCGAAGTCGATGAATCGTGGACTTATTCAGGAATTCGTGGAATACGTACGCATACACTTGACATAGAACTTAGTAAAACCATTTTGAAGGAATTGAAGAAGGAAGAAACAAAGTGCAAAATGGCCTTTATGATTTCTGGTGCTTTGGTAGAAGGTAGGCAGTATTTTTCTGAACAAAAATACACGTATGAAGATTTGTTATATGCTGATGGTTATTTGAATACCCGTAATGATGAAGACCCTACCAATGGAGGTGGGGAGAGTATGCCAGTACTTAATAAGAAGAAAGGTAAACTTCCGCCAAGGATGTACATGAATTTTAATATGGCATATAGGAAAGAGGACGATCGTAAGATATATTTCTTCAAACCGTTCAAACCGGTGAGGTTAAAAGGGCAGAAGCTGTGGGACAAGAAATGTGAGAAAATTCTGGATATGAATGATGACTGGGGAAAATGGGTGTTTTTTGGATTACGGGGGAAGGTCAATCGGCGTATAAATAAAATGGCAATATGGAAATATGACAACAAAAATCCACTGAAACAAATTATTGAGAGATTTAAGAAAAAAGGAGAAAATTAAAATGTCCACATTTGATAACGCAACCCTAATGATCACCGGTGGTACCGGTTCCTTTGGTTCCACCGTCCTGAAGCACTTCCTGGACTCTGACTTGAAGGAGATCCGTATCTTCTCCCGGGACGAAAAGAAGCAGGACGATATGCGCCACGAGCTCCAGGCCCGGCACCCGGAGGCCGCCAAGAAGGTCAAGTTCTATATCGGCGATGTCCGGAATCCCCAGTCCATCAAGGACGCCATGCCCGGCGTGGACTACATCTTCCACGCCGCTGCCCTGAAGCAGGTCCCCTCCTGCGAGTTCTTCCCCATGCAGGCCGTTCAGACCAACATCATCGGCACGGACAACGTTCTCCACGCCGCCATTGACGCAGGTGTGAAGCGTGTGGTCTGCCTGTCCACCGACAAGGCCGCCTATCCCATCAACGCCATGGGCATCTCCAAGGCCATGATGGAGCACGTCATCTACGCCAACGCCCGGGTGGCCGCGGAACGGGGCGGCACCACCATCTGCTGCACCCGCTACGGCAACGTCATGTGCTCCCGGGGCAGCGTCATCCCCCTGTTCATTGACCAGATTCGGGCAGGCAAGCCCATTACCATTACAGACCCCAACATGACCCGGTTCCTCATGAATCTGGACGAGGCCGTGGATCTGGTGAAGTTCGCCTTTACCAACGCCAACCCCGGAGATTTGTTCATCCAGAAGGCAGACGCCTCCACCATTGGAGACCTGGCGAAGGCCGTGCAGCAGCTTTTCGGCGATACGGGCACGAATATCATCGGCACCCGCCACGGCGAAAAGCTCTACGAGACCCTGATGACCCGGGAGGAGCGTCTGCGCAGCGAGGACATGGGCCAGTATTTCCGGGTTGCCGCCGACAGCCGGGACCTGAACTATGACAAGTTCGTGGTCCAGGGTCAGGTGCACACCCAGGCCGACGAGTCCTACACCAGCCACAATACCACCCGTCTGGACGTGGAAGGTACCGTGAAAAAGCTGCTGACCACGGACTATGTCCGGGAAGAGCTGGACGGCATCCGGCATATTTAAGGCCCTATGAACAAGGAAACGCTTCTCGCCTTTCTGCAAAAACACCGGTGGCTTGGCAAGGCGCTTTTCGCCCTGCACAACCGCATACCCTTTGTGAACCGCTGGCGGCAGGCGCCGGAAACACGTCTGGGCCTCTCCCTTCTGAAGGGCTGCCGCTTTTCCGGCGGAAAGGGCAACACTCTGGTCGTCGGTGACTTTGCCCGGCTGAACGGCTGCCATTTTCATTTCGAGGGCACCGGAAATAAAGTTCTGATCGGTGACCGGTGCCTCTGCGACCAGACGGAATTCTGGATCGAGGGCAGCGGAAACACCATCACACTGGGCGAGCACACCGCCCTGTGCGGAAAAAGCCAGCTGGCCGCCCTGGAGGGCACGGAGATCACCATCGGCCGGGACTGCCTGTTTGCCGATTCTCTGAAGCTCCGCACAGGCGACTCCCACAGTCTGCTGGACCGGGCCACCCGGCAGCGCGTCAACCCCGCGGCCTCCATCACCATCGGCGATCACGTCTGGATCGGCACAAATGTGACCGTTCTGAAGGGCACCCGGGTTGCGGACAAATGCATGAT
>OIZO01000367.1_pt1 | contig 32287 bp, 30 predicted proteins | sample 1588551 | NCBI WGS metagenome assembly OIZO01 (sample SAMN03283271) | human gut metagenome | biome: human-associated habitat; material: feces | host: Homo sapiens | place: Peru | collected 2012 | reverse complement strand
AGTTGTCGTACTCAAACTGCATAACGGAAGAGGTAACGGAAATACCTCTCTCCTTCTCGATCTCCATCCAGTCAGAAACAGCGTGACGGGCAGTTGCCTTTCCCTTTACAGATCCGGCAAGATTGATCGCACCTCCGTAAAGCAGGAACTTCTCTGTCAATGTCGTCTTACCTGCATCCGGGTGGGAAATGATCGCAAAGGTACGTCTTTTTTCTATTTCTTTTCTTAAATCAGCCAAAATATATCCTCCAAATATAAAAGCACAGCGGTTCTCAAAAAGAACCTGTAATGTGTAAATAAAGTCCCAAGAGACCGCTGTCATGTCTCATTGTAACACCGCACAGCCTGCTTTGCAGACTGCCGCCTTATAAGGATATAACGATAGCCGAAGAAAATCAAGGAAAATCTGATATTATTCCGTGTCCACCTCGCCTACTACAATTGGCGTAATGATCACATTTTCCGCGGAAACATTTGTTTTGCGTTTCACAATATCCTCCACCTGTGCGCGCTTTGCATCCGTCACTTCTCCCATATTTAAGACAACATCACAGCTGTCCTCGGTGATACTTACCACCACATCTGTGAATCCTTTTGCCTCCAAAAGCATTTCTGCCGCATTCTCGCGCTCCGCGATATCCGTCATCGCAATCATTTTATTGATCGCATCCTGTTTTAATTCATCGGAAATCGCATTATTGTTTACAATCTCCAGCAGAGTCTCCTTATTTTTTGAGCGGATCTGTTCACGGTTTAATTTCATTTCTGAAGCATAGTCGATATTGGCAACGGTCGTACTGGTGAGCACTGCCTCTCCCGGATTGACGACTTCCTCTGCCCCTGCTGTTCCATCTGCCACTGTCTGCCCTGTTCCTTCCGCTGCAGGTTCTCCCTCCGTGCCCGCCGCTGTCTCTGCGCTTCCATCCGTTACTGCCACTGTCTCCGTCCCGTCCGGTTCCTCCGCCGTAAAAATCTCATTCTGCAAAACATCTTCATCCGAAATGTCGTAATCCTCTTCCAGTTCCCCTGCACTCACCTCTGCGCTTGCCGCCTCCGCCGCTGTCTGAAGTTTTCCGTCATCCATATTGTTATTCATGTAACTGAAATACCCTGCAACAGCGATCATAAGTGCCAGTGCCGTGATCACCAGCTGATTTTTTCGAAATATTTTCTTCATGTGATTCCTCCTTGTTTACTCCCTGGAACTACTCATCTTCACTACTTTTATTTTATGTGCCTCCACCCGGAATAATGCCATTACTGTATCGGAAATATCAGAAATTACCCTGGGATCATCCCCGCCCTCTGCCACCACCAGAACGCCCTCCACTTTGGGAAGCACTTCTTTTGTCACATATGGATGCTTTTCATTGCCATTTTCCACATATACGGTTGTCTCCTCCGTCTCCTGATCCGTCGTTGTCCGGGTTCCTCCGCTGGCATCACTTTCCCCGATACGGTTCGTCTGTTCTTTCTGATCTTTTTCCACGATCGTTTCACCGGAGTCCGACAGCGTAATCATCACCTCTGCCTTTCCTACCCCCTCCATCTGCCCAAGTACCTGCTTTAATCTCCTTTCCAGCGCAGCCGCATAAGCATTCTGGCTGCCCTGTGTGCTCCCGGAATCCGAAACTGCCCCGGCTGTCTCCTGCCCCGCCGTATTCCCACTCTCTGACTGCTTCGGCGATAACGGCATTGCAATGATCAGAATCAGCACACCCGCAAGTGCAATGGCGATCCAGTCACTTTTTTTGAGCTGCCGCAGTCTATTCATACAGGATATCCAACTGTTCTTCCGATAATTGATAATAACTCACCAGCTTTTCTTTTAATTTTTTATATGCGCTATCCTCAGAAGTCTGTTTTTTCTGTTCATCCTCCAGCACAACTTTTCCAATCACGATTCCTTCCCTGACCGGATTGGTCAGTGTCATGCGGATACATTTGATTTCATAATTTTCTGTCATCTCTACTGCGATCTCCTTCACTGCAAAATTTTCTTCCTGTGCCATCTGTGTAACATCAAGTGCAATGGCATCCTCGTACTTTTTCACATAGTGATCATTGTCCAGATAGGTGATTTTTTCTGCATCTGACTGGACCTCCTCCATTTTCTGTAAAAAAGACTGATATTCTATTTTTTCCAGAAAAGCGTCACTCTCTCCCATCCACCCCAAAACCGGATAGAGCAGTCCAAAGACCAGGATCATCTGCGAAAAAAAACGGATATATTTCTGCATGCCCGCCTTCGGAACCATCTCAAGCAGTATCGTGAGCACAAGAAAAAGAATGACATAGCTTTTCAGATAACTAAAAATCTCGTTCATCGGTTTCTTCCTATTATCCTCAATAAATAAATCCCGACGCTGCCGCCGTCAGTGCGATCGTCACAAAAAACAACAGCACACTGTACCCCAGCAGTTTTACATAGAGCATACCTCCGTTTGCCAGACCTTTTAAGCAGCCGGAGATCCGCTTATCCGACACTGGCTCTGTCACTGCCGCTGCCAGTTTGTAAAAGAATGCAAGGCACAGTGCCTTGAGCAGCGGAACAAGGCTGATCAGGACAAGCACCACAAGTCCCGCTGTCCCCACACAGCTTTTCATGACGATCCCTGCGCCAAGGAGCAGCTCGGTCACGCTGCCCACCGCATTACCAAGCCCCGGGATCACAGAAGCCGTTTTTGCAAAAATCCCATGCCCCATCCGGTCTTTTGCCGGACCGATCAGGTTCTGTACTACATTCAGCCCCAATACGAGCACTCCTGCGATTTTTATTCCCCAGTTGATCACCTCAGAAAACAGTTCCGTCAGATTTGAAAAGCGCTCCTCCGGCACAAAATGACCGAATATTTCCAACAGCACATAAATATGGATCAGAGGCATCAGCAGATTTAAAAACAGCCACTCCACCAGATAGATCACCAGAAATGCGGTCTGGTAAAATCCCATCGCGCTGCTCACATTCGAGGCAAACATCATGCTGAGACAAAACGTCGGCACCATGACTTTCATGAATTCCACACAGCTTTCCAGCGACTTTGACACGACCTCCTGAAAGAGAAGAAATGTCTGCAAAAGCATGACTGCCATGACACAATACACCAGCAGAAAACATAGCTCCGAGATATACGACGCATGAAATGCACCCGCAAAGTTTTTCAGAACCGAAAAGCAGAACGCCAGCAGTACAATTTCCAAAAGCATCTTCCGGTTAGCTGCTATCTCCCCAACGAGCGATGTTTTTATCGCAGAAAACACATGTTCTCCCCACGCTGTGCTTACCCCATCCTGCATCAGTTCTTCCACCAGACCTGAAAAAGAAACCTGCTCCACGCCATAGTCTTTTAAAAATGTATCCAATTTTCCATAGTCCATCTCATCCGAAAGCTCATCCAGATAACTATCTGTCTCTTCTGCATGGACCTTCACCGGGCAAAAAAGCCCTGCGAGCATCAGAAACAGAATAACTCTCCACCGCCATCCCACTTTTCTCATAAAAGGCTTCCTACCGTATCAATAAATGCCATCAGTACCGGGAGACTCACCACAAGGATCGACATTTTTGCAAAATTTTCAATCTGCCCTGCAATCGCACCATAACCGGAGTCTCTGCACACATTTACTGCAAATTCTGCTGCGTAGGTAATGCCCACCATTTTGATCACCAGACCAATATAAGCACTGTCAATGGCGATCATCCCCTCTAACTTCTCCACAAATTCCAGCACGATCTGAACCTTTGTGATAATATAAATAAAAATGCAGATACAGACTGCCATGCTTAAAAACATACTGTATTCCTGCTTCTCTTTGCGCAGCGGAATTGCCATCAAAACCGCTGCGACACCTAAAATCCCCACTTTTATGATATCCATGTCTTTTTCACTCCCTGCCAGATGGTAACTGCTATATGATCTATAACGTAAAAAGCGACTGCATCGTCTCAAACAGTTCATAAATATAAGGCACTATCCAGAACAACACGATGATAAGTCCTGCCAGACTGGTCAAAAAAGCATGTTCTTCCCGTCCACTGTGTTTTAACACCTGACTCAGCACGGTCACTAAAATCCCAACCGCAGCAATTTTAAAAATCAAATTTACACTCATAAAGTTCCTGCCTTTCCACAGCTTTCGGAGCTTTTACAAAAACAGAAGAATGACGATCAGCCCACACATCACACTGACAGTCTGATACACTTTCTGTTTTTCCTTTTGTTCTCCCCTCACCTGATCGATCACATAATCCAGACGTTTCAGATAATGTTCCAGGCTTTTTTCATTTTCTCCCATGCTTTTTCCGAAAAAGGCGCATCCAGCCCCCGCAAAGATTTCTTTTTCCTCCGGAGAGAGCCCCAGCTTTTTCTGCCACGCTTCGATCCGCTCCTGCCAGAGTTCCTGTCCACATCCTCTTTCCTTCCTCTGTAATCCCTCACCCATCTCCCGGCAGATCTCATTCAGATGCGGATTTCTGCTGTGTATCGAATGTTCCAGCACAACCTCCATGGAATCCATCGTATACGCTGTTTCATTTGCAATGTCTAAGAGCAGTTTCCGTATGTCATAAAGCAGCCGCAGATGATTTTTCAGATCCATTTGGATCTGAAATCCAAAACCGACACTTGCCAGAAGGATCAGCATGCTTCCCAGCACCTTTAACATGAGATACGCTCCATATGTTCGTCATAAACCTGCATTTTTCTCCTCCCATCGGCTTCTTTTTCCAGAAATATAAACCGCTGAAAAAGTCTTCGCTCCATCCATCGTTTCAAATACGGTTTTTCCGAAAGTTCTTTCATATTTCCCGCATGGATCGTGCCTAACACCCTGCTCCCACAGTTCAAAGCCTGCTCTACCGCATAAAAATCCGACTCGGCTCCAAGCTCATCCACCGCAATGATCTGTGGTGACATGGACCGTATCAGAAGCTGCATTCCCTCTGCCTTTCCACAGCCATCCATCACATCCGTCCTCGGTCCCATATCATTCTGCGGCACACCGTGAAAACTTGCTGCGATCTCCGATCGCTCATCCACCACACACACTTTCAGCCTGATCCCATATGCCTCCCCATTCGACAATGCCCGGATGGAATCACGCAAAAGTGTTGTTTTCCCGGCTCCCGGCATTGACAGGATCAACGTGTTATAAATGCTGTCTCTCTGCCGGATCAGCGGCAGTATTTTTCTGGCACATCCACACTTTTCATGGGCGATCCTGATATTTAAGAACATGATCGGACTGATCCCTGCAATTTTCCCATCCACCAGAACGGTCTGCCCTGCCACGCCAACGCGGTGTCCTCCCTCGATCGTGATGTACCCCTGCTTAATCTCCTCTTTGTAGGCGTACAGCGAATAATTGCTGATATAATTCAACATTTCCCGCAGATCTGCCTCGGTCGCATGGTACAGATCTTTTTCCCATCTTCTGTAATCTTTTTCATCACAGAACATTTGTTCTTTTTCTTTGCCGGTCAGATAACAGTTATAGCTGCCATAGCAAAACTCTATTGGTTGTCCGACTCTCACCCGGATTTCTTCTAATCCACTCTGCCATGTGCCGGTCTGAAAAAATGTTCTCATATGTACCGGAAACAACAATCTTATTTCACACAAGGCGGCACCTCACTTTCTGTTCCATCCTCACGGAATTCTTTTTTAAGAAAAAAAAGCCATGGGAGTTTGTTTTCTCCCATGACTAATTCTATGACTTGTCTTTCTTTTTATGACTGTTATTCTATTCTTTTCTTACATTCTCTCCGGTGCAGAAAATCCTAATACATCGATACAGGTCTCAAGAACAGACTTTGTAAGCTCTAACAGACGGATGTATGATTTCTGAACTGTCTCATTCTCCTCGGACATGATCTTGGTTCCATGATAGAAACTGTTGAATGCGTTGGCGAGGTCATAAATATAGGAACAGATCTTATGAGGTGCTGTCTCCTCAAAAGCGCTCTCCATCACTGCATTGAACTTGGAGAGCTCTAACATTAAATCTTTCTCGCTCTTAGAGTGCGCCGCCCCGATGACTGCACCGCTCTCATCTTTTCCAAGACCGTGATATTTGTTTAAGATCGATTTGATACGGACGATCGTATACAGGATGTATGGACCTGTATTTCCTTCAAAAGAAGTAAAGCGGTCAATATCAAAGATGTAATCTTTGCTTGCCTGATTGCTCAGATCACCGTATTTGATTGCTGCAAGTGCAACCATTTTTGCAGTGTTCTCTGCTTCCTCTGTGCTGATTCCAAGGTTCTCCTTTGTCTTCTGGTTCTCCTGGATCTTTGCAAGCATCTCCTCATTAATACCGGAGATCAGATGCTCTAAACGCATCACACCGCCATCACGGGTCTTAAATGGTCTTCCGTCCTTGCCATTCATCGTACCAAAACCTAAAAACTTCAGTTCTGTTTCCGGTTTTACAATACCTGTTTTTCTTGCGCAGCGAAATACCTGTGTGAAATACAATTCCTGACGTTTATCCACAACATAAATAAGTTCATCCGGATTGTAATCTTTCATTCTCCATACCATCGTGGCAAGATCTGTCGTATTATAAAGAGAAGCTCCGTCTGATTTTAAGATCATGCATGGAGGGATCTCTTTCGTGTCAGTCTCCTCTTTGACATCCACGACAAGAGCACCGTCGCTGATATAGGCAAAGCCATCGTCCTTCATCTTCTGTACCATGTCCGGAATATATGGCTGTGCGTCAGACTCGCCCTTCCAAAGTTCAAAGGAAACATTCAAGTTTGCATAGTTTCTCTTTAAGTCTGTCACGGACACATTTAAAATATGTTTTAAAAGTGCCTGATAACCGCGTTTTCCATGCTGCAGTTCAAAAGTTGCCTGCATGGCGGCTTCCTTATACGCCTCATCCTCTTTGGATTTCTTGCTGGCAGTCGGATAAATCTCCTCTAACTCAGAGATTGTAAATGGCGCCTCCTCCGGATACTCTCCGGTGTATGTGTCATCAAAATAAACCAGTTCCGGTCTTCTTTGCTTTAACTCTGTGATGATCAGTCCCATCTGAAGTCCCCAGTCACCCAGATGCACATCACCGATCACATTGTGTCCCATAAATTTGCCGATACGCTTCACGCTCTCACCAATGATTGCAGAACGCAGATGTCCTACATGGAGTGGTTTTGCAACGTTTGGTCCGCCATAGTCGATCATAATGGTCTTTGGTGCTTCTGTCTTTTCACATCCAAAACGTCCGTCATCCTCCTGCATTTTTGCAACATAATCTGCAAGGTAAGCCTCATCAATTTTCAGATTGAGGAAGCCCGGTTTTACAGATTCTGCCATCGCAAACATCGGGTTTGCAGCAAGTTTTTCCACCACTTCGTCTGCGATCATAAATGGGGCTTTTTTGTATTCCTTGGCGGCTGCCATGGCGCCGTTACACTGGTATTCACAAAGATCAGGTCTGTTTGATAAAGTAACCTTTGCATATTTTGCATCATATCCGCATTCTGTAAATGCTTTTGTCACTTCATCTGTGATCAAATCCAAGATTTTCTTCATAACTTTTTCCTTTCGTTCTCTCTTATAGATACTGCTAACTATATAGTTTACTTGCGTTTTCAGAAATCGTCAATATTTTCTTAAAAATTATTAAAATGCCATGAGAAAGAGAGTTTTATCTCTTTGACATGGCATTTTTAATAACCTTCACATATTTATTCGTTCTTAAAAATAACATTGCTCACTTTTGCCAATGCATTCAATAAGACAGAACCAAGAATACAGCAGCAGATCACTTCTCCCGCGCCGACGGTCAGCATGTAAAAAGGAATTGCGACATCATGTCCACCAACTTCCATCGCAAGTCCGTATCCATAACGCAATACAAATGGAATGATCACCATATTTGCGATCACCGGAGGAAGCGTACACAAAAACTTATGTTTCCGCAATAAATACGTTCCGACTGCACCGAGTAACGTTGCAAGACTTCCGAACACGACATCATAAACCGCTGCCCCTGTCAGCAGATTGCTCAACAGACATCCGATCGCCAGTCCCGGAATCGCTGCCGGTGTAAAAAATGGTAAAATGGTGAGTGCTTCGGAAATACGTACCTGAATGGCACCGGAAGCTAAGTTAAATGCACTGATAAAAATGGTCAGCACAACGTAGATTGCTGCGATCACTGCAGCCTGGGTAAGAAATAATACCTTTTTGTTTCTCATATGTTTTTCTCCTTTAGTTTTGTTTTTCGTCAGGAAGGTTTCGAACTGACGTTTGATTTTGCAGAATGGTACCTCTGCATGAAAAAATCGTTGTGCTCTTCACACAACGATTTATAAATTACCATATTCTGCCTGCAATTGCAAGACTTTTTTCTGACGGCTCATAAATGCCCTGCGGTCACGGTATTCAAAGCACCACGAACTTTTTCCCGATTCATGCAAAGAAATTCTCCGCCAGCGTAATACTTCCGATATAAACCACAGGTCCTGTCATAAATACGCGGTCGTCCTCTGCAAATTCCACAAGCAGATCTCCGCCCTGCATATGAACCTGCACACGGTTTCCCACCAGTCCGAGTTTATGTGCTGCAGATGCCGCCGCACAGGCTCCCGTGCCTGACGCATATGTGTACCCGGCTCCCCGCTCATAGATTTCAATCTGAATATTTTCCCGGTCAACTACGTGACAGAGCTGCATATTGATCCGGTTTGGAAAATATTTTGAATTTTCCACATATGGTCCTAAATGCAACGCTTTATTCTTGCTGATTTCTTCCATCATCACGACACAGTTTGGGTTTCCCATGGACACGCAGGTGATATTGTAAAAATTATCACAGAAGAAAACGGATTCATTGATCATATCTCCCTCAAATCCTACTGCATGGATACTGTCTGCTCCAAATGCGGCATATCCCATATCGACTTTCATGCACGATGCATCCTCATCTAAAAACTCCACCTGTACCGGTCCTGCCTTTGTCCAAAGCTCATAGCACTTTTCTTTCACATATCCGGCATCTTTCAAATACTTTGAAAAAATCCGGATGCCGTTACCGCTTCTCTCAGCTTCACTTCCATCCGGATTAAAAATACGTACTTTTATTTTTTCATTCTCAAACAAAGGACCAGATAAAATACCGTCTGCTCCCACTCCGGTATTGCGCCTGCACAACAGCTGTATCTGCCGTTCCTGTAATAATTCACGGTTCTGATTCGGATCATAGATCAGATAATCATTCCCAAGACCGTGATACTTTTTTAATGTAACCAAAACGATCCCACCATCGCCTGTTCTTACTATTACAATACGTGACAAAATACAAAATGTGCATCTGCCACACATCCCCGCCAAAACAGCTTCCGACTGTGACCACTTTGCTTAACACTCAGGCTTCCTCTATCTCATGCTGTTCATGCGCGATCAGGCTCTGTAATCTGTCATCTTTCTCATGCAGAATCTGTTGAATTTTTGTCTGCGACACTTCATCGATTGCCTCAATCTCTGCCTGTTTTAACTCTGACGCTTCGTCATAGCCATAATTTTCCTGTGGATATGTGTCAGTGGCATGTTCCCGCTCATTTTCTTCCTCTTCGCCGCCAATTGCTTCCGGGGTTCCATAGGAAACATTCCAGTATTTTATGACACTTCTTTTCATTTTTTCCTGTTTATTCTTCTCATCGATCAAATCTTTCATATATGCACCAACTTCTTGTTGTATTTTTCATATCCCATTCAACTCTGCTTTTTAAAAGCAATCTGTCGTCACTTAAACGATTTTCTGACTGTGTATAGTATAGCATTTTTTTCCAATAAAAAAAAGTTTCTTTCTGTATATTTTTTTCTGAAATGCCACATCCTCATTAATAGCATCCGACATCGACAGACCTCGGAGCTGATTCAGATTTTAGAAAAGACCGGAGGATATCATCATGCCTGCATATAAAGTAGAAATCTGTGGCGTAAACACTGCCAAACTCCCAATTTTAAAAGAAGCGGAAAAAGAAGCACTGTTTGTGCGGATCAAGCAGGGAGATTCCGAAGCAAGGGAAACTTATATCAAAGGAAACCTGCGCCTTGTTTTAAGCGTCATCAAACGTTTCTCCGGCAACCACGAAAACATGGATGACCTGTTCCAGATTGGCTGTATCGGACTGATCAAATCCATTGATAACTTTGACCCAACGATGAACGTGAAGTTCTCCACTTACGCAGTTCCAATGATCATCGGGGAGATCCGCAGATATCTGCGCGACAACAATAGTATCCGTGTGAGCCGTTCCCTCCGTGACACTGCCTACAAAGCGATCCACGCCAAGGAAGTTCTGTCCAAAAATTCATTTAAGGAACCTACACTGCAGGAAATCGCAGAGGAATCCGGGGTTGCCGCAGAAGACATTTTATACGCACTGGATGCGATCCAGAGTCCGGTAAGCCTCTATGATCCGGTCTACACCGATGGGGGCGATACCCTCTATGTCATGGATCAGATCAGTGATAAGAAAAATAAAGAAGAAAACTGGGTGGAAAAGCTCTCTCTAAGTGATGCCATGAACCACCTGTCAGAACGCGAAAACTTCATTATCAACCTCCGCTTTTTTGAAGGAAAAACGCAGATGGAAGTGGCGGATGAGATCCATATTTCCCAGGCACAGGTCAGCCGTCTGGAAAAGTCTGCATTGAAAACCATCCGCCAATATCTTACCCTATAATATTATCTCGACCATTTATCACATAATGCATTAATCTGATCTGCAAATTTTGCAAGTTCCTTGTTCGGCAGACCCTCGCACTTATTAATAACCTCAAGCAGCCTCTGTCCTGCCGCAAGAAGTCTTGCAAATACATTGCTGGAAGCTTTGGATGTTCCGTTTTTCTTCTTCTCGATCAGCTCCCTGCTTCCGGCTGCAATCTGCTCTCCCGTCACAAGGTCGAATATATCACCGCTATATGGTGCGTAAGCGTCATATCCATATACTTCATGCACATGCGCCGCAAAATTCTCCGTCACTTTGTCGTCCCCATGTACAATAAACACTTTTTTCGGTGGTGTCTCAAATGCCCCTACCCACTTTATCAGATGATTCCGGTCTGCGTGACCGCTGATTCCCGGAAGATTCTCAATCTTCGCATGTACCTCGATGGTCTCACCAAAAAGCTTTACCTGCTTTGCCCCATTTAAAAGAGAATTTCCAAGTGTTCCGGGAACCTGATAACCAACAAATAAAATCGTGGAATCCTTTCGCCAGAGGTTGTGTTTTAAATGGTGACGGATACGTCCTGCCTCACACATACCGGATGCGGAAATAATAACTTTCGGCTGCTCGTCGAAATTGATCATCTTGGATTCATCACTCGTGATTGCCATGCGCAGTCCCGGAAAACCGATCGGGTTAATTCCCTGATGCACAAGATCCAACGCTTCCTCGCTGAAACAGTCCTCCACGTTCTTATTAAAGATTGTAGTTGCCTCCACTGCCAGCGGACTGTCGACAAACACCGGGAAATTTTCAAACTCCGGCAACAGATGTTCCGTCTTGATCCTTCGGATAAAGTAAAGCATCTCCTGCGTTCTTCCTACGGAAAATGCGGGGATCACAAGATTTCCACCTCTTGTAAAGGTATCCTTCAATACCCCTGCAAGTGCGACTGCATAGTCCGGCGGCATCTCATGCTCTTTGTCACCGTACGTAGATTCCATCACGACATAATCTGCATCCCTGATATACTGTGGATTCTTGATCAGTGGACGATTGCCGCTTCCGATATCCCCCGAAAATACAACTTTGGCTTCTTCATCATCCTCCCTGATCCACATCTCAATGCTTGATGAGCCGAGCAGATGTCCTGCATCCACAAACCGCACCTTTAATCCGTCACAGATCTCCACAATGCTGTTATACTCACACGGCACAAAGTGTGTCAGCACCCCCATTGCATCATTCATATCGTACATTGGTACTACTTCCGGTTTTCCGGCTCGTTTTGCCTTCCGGTTTCTCCATTCTGCCTCAAACATCTGGATATGCGCACTGTCTTTTAACATGATATTACAGAGCTGTGTTGTTGCCTCTGTCGCAAAAATCTGTCCGCGAAATCCGTGATTATACAAAAGCGGAAGCAGACCGGAATGATCAATGTGTGCGTGTGTCACGAACACATAATCCACCGCTGCTGCATTCACCGGAATCTCCTGATTCACATACAGATCCGGTCCCTGCTCCATGCCACAATCCACCAGTACATGTTTATCCCCGAATGTTACATAATGGCAGCTTCCTGTCACCTCATGCGCTGCGCCCAAAAATTCTATCTGCATCTGTCCTTCCCCCTGTCTGTAAATTCCAGTCCGTTTTCATCTGATCCCCATGCAGTCATCTGCTGCATGTTGTCTCATCTGACCACTGTCTGTTCCCATTGTCAAATAGTTCGACTTCTCCTTTAATTTATAACACAATTATACTACTCTTATTCAAATCGTACAATTTCTTTTTTTAATCTTCCCATAATTTTTTTCTCTAGTCTTGAGATATAGGACTGGGAGATTCCAAGCATATCTGCCACTTCCTTCTGTGTCTTCTCCTCCCCACCGGAAGTATTTAACCCAAACCTCAGTTCGATGATCATCCGTTCCCTTCCGGATAGCTTTTCGATCGCAGCCTTTAACAGTTTCCGCTCTACATCCGTTTCCATGTCTTTCCCCACGACATCCTCATCCGTCCCCAGAATATCCGATAAGAGCAGTTCATTTCCATCCCAGTCCACATTTAACGGTTCATCGATGGACACCTCCAGTTTTGTCTTACTGTTTCTCCTCAGATACATTAAAATCTCATTTTCAATGCAGCGCGATGCGTAAGTGGCCAATTTAATATTTTTGTCCGGATTAAAGGTATTGATCCCTTTGATGAGTCCGATCGTCCCTATGGAGATAAGATCCTCCACTCCAACCCCTGTGTTATCAAACTTTTTTGCTATGTATACGACCAGCCGCAGATTGTGTTCGATCAGCTCCTTTCTCGCCCGCTCTGCATGCACACCATCGAGCATCCGGATACAGTATGCTTCCCGCTCTCCCTCCAACGGTGGCGGCAAAATCTCTGCACCTCCAATATAGTGCACCTCATCTTCCTTTCGCAAAAAAAGGCTGCAAATCCCGGACAGAAAATGAACCTTTTCATATCTTGGCAGTACAAGTCTCATGATCATGTTTTGTTCCTCTTTCCTGACACTCCAGCATAGATGCATGAAGAATCATATCATATTCTTTTCCTTCCAATAATCCTTCATTTGCAATTCCAACCGCTGCCGGTCTTATCTCGACTTCGTGCCTTCCATTCTGAATTTTTATGCATGTGATCTCTGTCACCGGCAAAAGCCCCTCCTTCTGCCCCAGGGAACAATAAGGGATAAAATGCACCCTGTCCTTTTTCGGATTCAGGATCTTTGCAGCCATATGTCTGCTTAAGATGCACACCGGTCTGTGATTGTACGGATCGCGCAGCTGGTTTCCACTGTCCCAGTACCCCATAATCTCCATCGCATGCCCCCGATGTACTAATATCACCGGAAAAAGCTGGTTTCCAAACTGTTTTCTGCGCCCGAGATACCATGTGACAACCGACAGAACCAGTGCCGCAACGACCGCCTGAATCCAGAAAAATGTCATTCCTGTTGCACTGCTTCTCAATAATTCCATAACCCCGCCAAGGAAAATGACCATCAGATAAATGACTGCCCAGTTTTCTAAAAACTCACGCCACGAACTTTTTCCAAAACACAGAACAACCATTCCTGTATTGAGCAGGAAGTGAATCAGGATTGCCCTGCAAAAAGGCTCTGTAACGGTCAATGTAATGATCAGAGTTCCTATGGATGACAGAAATGCAATAAACCACAGTCTTCTTCCCTTTACCCTGCGTCGCAAAAGACAATTTGCGCCCGCAAGCGCAATAAAATCCATCCACAGATTCTGTAACAGATAGACATCTGCATAAAAAATATATATTTGGAACCACTCCCTCCTTTTCCTTCTCCATAGTCACATTATATTTTTTTAGAACCATCTTTTTTGTCAAAACACTCCCTCTACTTTCAGAAGTTCATCCAGTTTTTCTGACAAAAAAAGACCGTTACACGAAAACCTTATGATCTTCATGTAACGATCCTGTCATCTTCTTATGTAATTATCTTCTGGAATTCTTAAGGAAATCCGGAATCTTAATATCCATCTGCTGTACAGAACTTTCTGGCTGGCGTGGTTTCTGAATACCAGAGAAAGTTGGTGCCGGATTTGGCTGTACCGGAGCTGTATAACCAGCCTGTGCTGCTGGTCTTGGTGTTACAGGTGCTGTTGGTCTTGGAACGGTTCCCATGTTCTGATACTGCATCTTAGGAACAATTTTGCTTGCTGCGTTTGCACCGGCAGTCTCAAGTCCTGTTGCAATAACCGTAATGGTTGCCTCATCTGTCATAGACTCATCAAACTTCGCACCGAAGATAATATTGGCATCATCTCCTGCAAGATCCTGTACATAGCTTGCTGCATCATTTGCATCCATTAAGGAGATATCTCCGGAAATATTAATAATAACGTGTGTTGCACCGTTAATAGTTGTCTCAAGCAATGGGCTGGCAACTGCGAGTTTTACAGCTTCGATTGCCTTGTCGTCTCCCTTGGCAGAACCAATACCGATATGTGCAAGTCCCTTGTCCTTCATAACGGTGGAAACATCCGCAAAGTCAAGGTTAATGAGTGCAGGTAAATTGATAAGGTCTGTGATTCCCTGTACTGCCTGCTGTAATACTTCATCTGCCTTCTTCAATGCATCCGGCATTGTAGTACGTCTGTCTACGATCTCTAATAATTTATCATTTGGAATGACAATCAGTGTATCTACGCTCTCTTTTAAACGTTCAATACCACCGGTTGCGTTCAACATACGCTGTTTTGCTTCAAATTTGAAAGGTTTTGTAACAACACCTACCGTTAAGATTCCCTGCTCTTTTGCAATCTTGGCAACGACTGGTGCGGCACCTGTACCGGTTCCACCACCCATACCACAGGTAACGAAAACCATGTCTGCACCTTTCACTGCAGCTGATAACTCCTCTGCGCTCTCTTCCGCTGCTTTCTGTCCAACCTCAGGCTGTGCTCCTGCACCAAGTCCTTTGGTAAGCTTCTCACCAATCTGGATCAATGTCGGTGCCTTACATAACTGTAATGCCTGCTTATCTGTGTTGATACCAATAAACTCAACACCGCCAATATTTTCATCGATCATTCTATTTACAGCATTATTACCAGCTCCTCCAACTCCGATCACGATAATTTTTGCACTGGCATCTGCTTCTGTTGTTCTAATTTCCAGCAAGGTAGTTCCTCCTTCATATCTCCCTATATTTATGTCAAATATGATAACCAGACAAGCCCATTTCTACTTTGTTTAGTTATCTACTCTCGAAATCATACTATATTTTGCGTTTTTTAACTCTTATAAACTATAATATAATTTTTCCTACAACAAATCAACCGCTTTTTCAAAAAAAATCAAGTTTTTTTACGGTTTTTATTGTTCCACTGGCGGCATATCCTCTGCCGGTGCATTTTCGGCTGGCTGCTGCTCTTCGGCCGGTGTATTCTCTGCCGGCACATCCTGTGCCGGCTGTTCTTCCGATGGTGTATCCGCAGAAGGCGCTTCTGTTGTCTCCTCTGTCGTCTCTTCCGTCGTCTCCTCTTCCGTATCTGGTTGTTCTTCTGCCCTGTCCCAGATAATGTCGGTCGTCTCCGGTGTCCATGTCTCTAAATGAAGTGTGCCGCTAAGTCCGTCAAGCTGTGGCAGAATAATGGATAACCTCACAACTTTCTGCGACAGGTTGTCCTCAGAACCAATTTTCACCTGGATTGTTCCATAGTAAAGCACCGGCTCCATGTTACTGTCATACTGGATCTCATCCGGAAGCAGATTATATTTTTTCAAAGTCTGTGTCAGGTTCAGTAAATCCCGCAAAATATCACTGTTCTCTAATTGCAGTTTCTCATAAAGTACCACTTCCTCACAGGAGATTCCTGTGATCTTTGGCACACCGTCAATCACTTCCGTAGATGTCTCGACTACAAATCCATCTTTGTCAAAATAAGCATTCTGACCAATGGAATTAATATAAAGATAGCCGAGCATTCCTTTTTCGTAAACTTTAATATGTACGGTATGGGGATTGTCCAGTGAAACCTCCATCGTATCTACAAACGGAACTTCCCCGATATCCACAAATCTGTATTTCAGATCTACATACAGGGAATTCCAGGAATATTCATCATTCAGCACCATGTTTTCAATTTGTGTGGAGCTGTATAATTCATTTCCCTCCACGACAACATTTTCCACGGTAAAAACATTCATGACAATAAAAACGCCTGCTGCGATCAGCAAAATGAATATCAACAGGATGTACAATCCTATCTTTCTGCGCTTTTTTCTTCTTCTCTCTTCTTTTATCATATTTAATTAACCTCAAATTTAATTCCTTTTGCCACGGAAAGCGCAAGCCCCATCTCTGCAAGAAGGAATAAGACCGAAGTACCTCCATAACTGATAAACGGCAGTGAGATACCGGTATTCGGGATCGTATTGGTCACAACCGCAATATTTAAAACAACCTGGATGGACAAATGCGCCATAATGCCAACCACGACCAGCGCCCCATAAAGGTCTGACGCATTATTGGCAATGATCATAAATCTCCAGATCATCAGCAGAAACAATAAGATCACGCACACTGCGCCAAAAAGCCCAAGTTCCTCACAGATAACAGAGAAAATCATGTCATTCTGCGCTTCAGGGATAAATCCCAGTTTCTGCATACTCTCGCCAAGTCCTTTTCCAAATAGGCCTCCGGAACCGATCGCATACAGTCCCTGTAACGTCTGATAACCCTTCTCATATGCTTCCGGATTCCGCCAGATTTTGATACGATCCATCCGGTATGCCTCAAAACTGATGAAAATAACACCTACCACACCCACTGCCGCTGCCATTAACACAAAGTGGGAATACTTCGGACTGGCAACAAACAGCATGCAGACTGCAATTCCGAGAATAATGATCGCTGTACTTAAGTTATTGTAGGCGACCACTGCAACGATTGGAAGCACAATTGCCATTATCTTGACAAGGCTCATGAATTCACCCATTTTCTGTGGTGTCTTATAAATAATCGTTGCCAGAAAAATAATAACAGCAAACTTGGCAAACTCTGACGGCTGGAAAGATAACGGTCCGATCTTTAACCATCTCGCCTGACCGTTTGCCTCTGTACCAACAAAAATAACGGCGGTACAGAGCACGATAGCTGCCAGATACGCCATGGAACTCACCTTCATCCAGAACCGATATGGGATTTTCGATACAATATACATACCTACAATGCCGAGCCCTGTTGCAAACAACTGTTTTTTTACAAAATAGGCAGCATCCCCAAACTTATTGGAACCTGCATAGGAACTGGTACTGTACAACATGACCAATCCAAAACACAAAAGAAAAATGATCAGAAACAAAAGACTGTAATCGAAATATTTAATTGGCTTTTTTTTCTTTTCCGTCTGCTGACCTCTTGCCATTCCAATTCCTCATTTCTTATTTACTGCACATCATGCCATTATGCCTGACATTTTTTATTCTGCCAGATTACGCACATATTCTTTAAAAATACGGCCGCGCTCCTCGTAATCACGGAACATACCCCAGCTTGCACATGCAGGGGAAAGCAATACTGCATCTCCGCTCACTGCGTTTGCGTAACAGGTGTCGATTGCCTCCTCAAATGTATCACAGAGTATGACATCCTCAAAGCCATGTTTCTTCGCACATTCCGCAATCTTTTCCTTCGTCTGCCCGATCAGTACGAGTTTCTTCACCTTGCCGTCAAAACTCTCGATCCACTCATCATATTCAGACTGTTTGTCATAACCTCCGCCGATCAGCAGTGTCGGACGGTTCATCGCACGGATTCCCTGGATTGCCGCATCCGGGTTTGTTCCCTTGGAATCATTATAAAACTTCACGCCGCGTTTTTCTGTCACATACTCAATTCTATGCTCGACTGCCTGGAAACGTTTCAGCACTTCCACAATTTTATCCATCGGCACACCAAAGCTTAACGACATTCCAACGGCAGCCATGACATTCTCATAATTGTGTTTTCCCAAAATATTCAGCTCGTTTACATTGATCACTTTTGTGTCTGTTGTGCCGTCCGCATAAAAAATATCTTCTCCGTCCAGATAAAGTCCCTTTTCCAGTTTGCGCTTGCTGCTGAAAAATACAACTTTTGTCTGAAGTGTCCCGCCAAACCTGCGAAGCACTTCATCCTCATAATTCAACACACAGGTATCCCCGGCGGTCTGATTCTTCGTAATGCTCTCTTTTGTCTCGATATAACATTCCATCGTATGATGACGGTTCAGATGATCCGGTGTGATATTTAAAATAGCTGTCACTTCCGGCGCAAACTCATGTGTTGTCTCTAACTGGAAGCTGCTGATCTCTGCGACTGTCACAGTATCCTCTGTCGTGTCTGCCGCTACCGATGTGTATGGGATTCCAATATTGCCGACCACTTTCACATCATCGAAATAATTCGCCATGATCTCACCCACAAGCGAAGTTGTCGTAGTTTTTCCGTTTGTTCCGGTAATTGCAATAATTCTTCCTTTTGCAAAATGATAGGCAAGTTCGATCTCGCCCCAGATTGGAATCTGTCGGTTTCGAAGTTCATTGACCATCGGAAGATCCGTCGGTACACCCGGACTTAGCACAACAAGATCAATGCGTGCCATATCTTCCGATGCAAGTTCTCCCAAAAGGATCTCTGCTCCGGCAAATACCGGATTTTTCTCGATCAATGCTGTCACATCTAAATCTTTATTTCCATCAAAAAGTACAAATGTGATTCCTTTTTTTCTGAGCAGTTCTGCGGCTGCAACTCCGCTTTTTCCAGAACCTACTACTAACACTCTTTTTCCTTCTAAATTCATCGTCTTATCCTTCCAATCTCCTGCCACGAATCCGGCAGGTCATTTTGCAATTTTCCAATGCGATTTATAAGCCTAATAATGCAAGCATGCAAAGCAGTGCTGTCACGATTGCAAACACTGCGACAACTCTCGTCTCTGACCATCCACCAAGCTCAAAGTGATGATGGAGCGGAGCCATTCTGAAAATCCGCTTTCCAACACCTGTTTTTTTCTTGGTGTATTTAAAATAAGTAACCTGAACCATAACAGAAATGACTTCTGCCAGATAAATCAGTCCAACGATCAGGATATATAATGGCATCTGGAGCATATAGGCAGTTGCCACAACAAAGCCTCCCAGTGCCAGGGAACCGGTATCTCCCATAAAAACGCTTGCCGGATACACATTAAATAATAAGAAGCCAAGCAAGGCTCCTGCTACTGCACAGGTGATCGGTGCGATCCCTGCATTCGTTCCGATCGCCACAACGGAGAAAAAGGTTGCAACCATAATGGTAACACTTGACACAAGGCCATCCACACCATCGGTAAAATTCACACCGTTTACGGTTCCGATCACTGCAAAATAAAGTAATGGAATCGCAAGCCATCCGATATTTAAGTACTTTCCGCCGGAAAATGGAATCAACATAGTAAGTTCAATTCCGGAATAACGCACCATGTAAACTGCAAACACGGTTGTCACAATAAACTGTAAGATCATCTTCTGCCACGGGAGCAGTCCGTCTGATCTGCGGAGCACTACCTTCAGATAATCATCCAGAAAACCGATCACACCGAATCCTACGGTCATAAAAAGGATTGGGATAATTCTCGGATAATCTTTGACATAAAACAGGGAGGTAATGATAATACTTGCCAGTATCATAAGTCCACCCATAGTCGGGGTTCCATTTTTCTTCAAATGGGATTCCAACTCTTTACGCTCCGTCTGCCCCACCTTTAACCGTTTCAAAAATGGGATCACGATCGGTCCTAAAATGGCACTGATAGCAAAAGAGATCAAAACTGGTATCACTATTTCATAATTCATGACTAAACACCTCTTGTATTTTTTCTAACGTTCAATTCGCCTAACTAGTATACGTTATTTCATCTCATTTATCAAGGTAAGGCAAAATGTTTTCGAATATTTCCTTCGCCACAGGAGCAGCGATCGTTCCGCCGTAGTAAATCCCCTGCGGATTGTTGATGACAACAAGCACAAGCACCTGCGGATTGTCAGCGGGCGCAAATCCGAGAAACGATGAAATGTATTTATGGTCGCTTCTTGGAAGTGTCTGTGAAGTTGCTGTCTTTCCACCGATGGAAAAGCCCTCAATTTTGGCATTTTTACCAGTTCCCTCTGACACCACTTTCTCCAGCAGATAGCGCATCGTTTCCGAAGTTTCTGCTGTGCAGATATTCTCATGCGTTTCATAGGAGAACGTTTTTACTGTATTTCCGTCCGCATCCTGCACGCTTACGCCAAAATGTGGTGTCACGCGCGTTCCCCCATTAATAATAGAAGATACCGTCGTGACAAGCTGGATGGGGGTAATCTGAAACGACTGCCCAAACGAGATTGTCGCAAGTTCCACCGGTCCAATATTTTCCGTCTTATGCATGATTGTTCCCGCTTCCCCCGGAAGATCAATATTCGTTTTGGATAACAGCCCGAACTGTTTAAAGTAACCGGCAAAGTTTTCTGCTCCTAACCGCTCGCCGAGTTCCATGAAAACCGGGTTGCAGGAGTTCATGATCCCTGTCTCGAATGTTTCCGCTCCATGTCCTGTCGTTCTCGCACACCGGATTCTTCTGTCCTCCACGATTTTATAACCCGGACAGAAAAATGCATCGTCCAGTTTTACCACTCCCTCTTCTAGCGCTGCCGCTGCCGTAATAATCTTAAATGTGGAACCCGGCTCGTAGGTATCACTGATACACTGGTTTCGCCACATCTGATTCAACAGATTCTGTTTTTCTTCCGCTGACACGGATTCTCCGGTGTCTCCAACCAGCGTAAACGGATCGTTCAGGTCAAATTCAGGATAATTCACCATCGCCATAAGTTCGCCGTTCTGCGGGTTCATCACGATTACAGAAACACTGTCCGCTGACTTTTTTGTGCAGACCTTTTTTGCCGCCTGCTCACAGTACATCTGAATATTGCGGTCTAAGGATAAGCAAAGATCATAACCGTTCACAGGTTCTAATCTGCTCTCCCCGGCATTCTCGATCTCTATTCCCCTTGCATCGGTTAACGTGAGGATTTTCCCGTTGGTTCCCTGAAGATATTCATCATACTTTACCTCAAGTCCCAAAATGCCTTGATTGTCAGCTCCGGTAAATCCAAGCACTTTGGAAGCGAGCGTCCCATAAGGGTAATATCGTTTATAATCCTCATCCACTTTCACTCCGGAGAGTCCATAGGCTCTGATTGCATCCCCGGTCTCCTTTGCGACATTTGTTTTCACACGCTCGATGGAACTGACTTTCTCCACGCGCTTTCTCGCAGTCTCTTCCGGAATGCCAAGTTCTCTCACAAGCATAGCAATGACTTTTTCAGGTTCTTCTATCTGGTTATGGATCACGGAGATCGTGCACACAGATTTGTTTGTGGCAAGCACCGTGCCGTTTGCATCCAAAAGTTTTCCCCGTGCCGCCTTAATATCACGTTCCCTCTCATGAAGATTCTCCGCTTTATTTCCATAATATTCGGAGCAGAAGATCATAAGATATACCAGTCTTCCAATCAGAAACATCATAATAAAAAAAACTGCCACGAATACGATCATTACCTTTTTGCGATTAAAGGTCTTATTCCGATACATAAAACAAAAACCTCATAAAAGTCTTCCTTGCATTTTATTCCAACTTTTATGAGGTTATGTTTCTATTCACTGTTATCGGATGTTGTTCCTGCTTCTTCTGCATTTACACCATCATTTTCGGCGTTTTCTTCGTTGTTTTCCTCGGCTCCCGGAATATCTTCCATGGTATCCGGCACATCATCTGTTCCTTCCGGTTCTTCCTCCGAAATATTTTCCATATTTCCTGTCACACGGTCTGTCACAGCGGCTGCGCCTGTATCTGTTCCGGTAATATCCCATCCGGAATGTAAGCCGGTCGTCTCCTCATCCGGATAAATATTCATATAAGGAAGTACTTCTTCTAAAATCTCCCTCACAATATTCTGCGCAAAAGTACTGTGCGGCTGATCCGGCGAGTTTGGCTCATCCACAAAACAGTAGATCATTAACTGCGGATCGTCCACCGGTGCAAAACCGATAAAAGAGACCAGATAGTTTACACCGTCACGTGGCACTTTCTGTGCCGTTCCGGTTTTACCTCCCATGGAGTAACCGTCTACTTTTGCCGTATTTCCGGTACCGGATGTCACGGTTGAGTACATGTATTGTTTTAATGTATCACTTGTTGTCTTAGATACAGTTTCACGCAGCAACGTCGGAGAAATATCCTGAATCGTATTTCCATTCTGATCCGTGATCTTGCTTACCACTCTCGGCTGATATAACTTACCGCCATTGACCAGAGAACAGAAAGCAGTTCCAAGCTGGATCATCGTGGTATTAAAGTTCTGTCCGAAAGCATTGGTTGCAAGACTCAGCTGTGATGTTGTATCCAATGTGTAAATCAGGGAATCTGTTCTCGATTCTCCCGGAAGATCAATGTTCGTTTTCTGTCCAAATCCAAAAATCTGCTGGTACTCCGTGAAATTCTCTGCCCCGATCCGGTAGGACATCTGCATCAGGGCATCATTACAGGAATTCATCAATGTCTGTTCCAAAGTCTGCATTCCGTGTCCACCTTTTCTATAGGCAACACATTTTACGGTAAATCCGCTGAGCTGTTCGGCTCCATCACAGAAAAAGGTATCATTGGTCGACAGTGTTCCTGTCTCAAGCCCGGCTGCAACCGTAAATGGTTTTGCCGTTGATCCCGGCTCATAAGTATAGGTCAGACATATGTTCTGCCACAACTGATTTAACGCTTCGAGTCTCGCATCATCATCCATCGCATCGATCTCTTCCTGTGTATAATACTCAGATAAATCCCATGGATTGCTCAGATCGTAATTTGGATACTGTGCCATTGCAAGGACATCGCCATTGTCCGGTTTCATGATGAGCACGCCGATTCTTGTTGCTCCGCCCTCACCCTCTCTGTAACCATCTGTATAGGCCTCATTAAACTCCTGTATTTTCTTCTCTACCACCGACTGGATCGTTGCATCGATCGTTGTCACTAACGTATTGCCGTTGACTGCCGGTTTGATCGTTTTTTCGAAATTGCTGTCCGAATTCAGATATCCATACTGTCTGCCGTTAATTCCATTTAACGTGTCATCATAATAATTTTCCAGTCCATTAATTCCGAGGTTACCGGATGTTGTGAACCCGATCACAGAACTTGCCAGTTTTCCATATGGATATTGTCTCTGGTACTCTTTTTCAAACCAAACACCTTTGATATATGGATTGACCAGTTTTCCCTTTTCATCCCGCTCCTCCTGCAGATTCACAAAAGGCTGGATCGTATCATAGGACAAACGTTTGGCAAGCACAATATATCTGCTGTCCGGAGAGTCTTTCAGATAAGAATAAAGCTGTTCACTCGTCAGATCCGGGAAGCAGCTTACAAGCGCATTGATCGTCGGCTCCACATATTTTTCATCATCATTTAAAACGGAACAGTCCAGAATCACATTATAAACTGCGATACTGGTTGCCAGCACAGTTCCTTTTGCGTCTACAATGTCACCTCTCTGATAAGGAATTGTCTGGCTGTCATAGCCCTGCTGTGCCAGAACGATTTTCTCATATTTTTCTCCACTGGTGTATTCAATATACATCAGTCTTCCGATGAGTCCGATCATAAGCGCTGCAACAACCGTAAACATGACGATCATTTTTTTCTGCATACGCTTTGGAAACTTTAACATCGGCTTTTTCGGTCTTCTTTTTGCCATTCTACCACCTGAATTATTTTTTTGCCTGAAAATTCCCCCTATTGTGGGATTTCATTATACTGATTCATGTAGTCTGTCTTATCTACAGAGTAGTAGACGATCTGATCCTGTGTTGCATAAAACATACCAAGTTCATTGATTGCCTTCTCCTTGATCGCATCGAGATCTACTGCGGTATTAATTCTCTTGTAAGCCTCGTCATTGTCAGCCTTAAGGTCTGTCACCTGGCTCTCTAAGCTTGCTATTTTTTTCATTCTTGCAGTCACATCAGACTGAAGCTTAATATAAGCTCCACAGAAAATGCCAAATACGGTCACTGCCATTGTCAGGAATACAACATAACTTTTGCTCATGCGAAGCGCTTTTGCCTGATTTCTGGCTGCGGCACGTCTGCGTTTTCTCAGCTCTTCCTCGCGTTCCCGCTCCTGTCTGTTTCTGCGCTCTTTGCGGTAATCCGGCATCGCCTCCATACGGCGTACGGTGTTGCCATCTACCTGATATGCTGCTCTATTTCGATTGTTGTGATTTACTGTTCTGTTCGGCATCTGCTACATCCTTTCAAAAACTCTTAATTTTGCACTCTTGGAACGGGAGTTCACTTCTAATTCTTCCTCGGAAGGAAGAATCGGTTTTCTTGTGACTACCTTTCCCTTGGATTTTTTGCCACATACACACACTGGGAAATCGCTCGGACAGGTACATGGGTTCTCATTTCGTTTAAAATTCGTCTTTACAATTCGATCCTCTAAGGAATGGAACGTGATAATACAGATTCTTCCACCCGGATTCAAAAGGTCGATCATATCATCCAGATTATTCTGCAGTACTTCTAACTCTTTGTTCAGCTCAATACGGATTGCCTGAAAGGTTCTTTTTGCCGGATGTCCACCGGTCACCTGAACTTTCATTGGAATGGAAGCCCTGATGATCTCCGTCAGTTCTCCGGTTGTCTCAATTGGTTTCTCCGCCCTCTCCTGCACGATGTGTTTTGCAATATTTTTTGCGAACTTGTCCTCACCATAATCACGGATGATCCGGTAAAGCTCCATCTCACTGTATCCGTTTACAATATCTTTTGCAGTCAGGCTCTGTCTGTCATCCATTCTCATATCAAGTGGAGCATTCTCATCACGGTAAGTAAAACCACGCTCCGGTGTATCTAACTGAAACGAAGATACGCCAAGATCCAACACGATTCCATCCACCTTTTCCACGCCAATGCGGTGAAGTTCCTCTTTCATGTTGGCGTAATTGCTTCGGATAATGGTGATCTTGTCACCAAATTCCTTTAATCTTTCTCCGGCGGCTGCGATTGCATCCGCGTCCTGATCGATTCCGATCAGCCTGCCTTTTTCTGATAACCGTGAAGCCACCTGGTAAGCATGTCCGCCACCGCCAAGTGTTCCATCCACATAGATTCCGTCAGGCTTGATATTCAAATTTTCAATTGTCTCATTTAGTAATACTGAATAATGATTAAATTCCATTGTGATCCTCTCTGCCTGACTTTTGCTCTGGCTCTCTTTTTTTATTCTCTGTGGATCAGATGCTGAACCCTAAATCTGCCATGTGTTCTGCAATCTCATCCATCTCATCTTCATCATATGTATTCTCCTGCCATCTGTCTTTGTCCCAGATTTCCACTCTGCTTAAGACTCCGACTAAAACGACATCTTTTGTCAGATTTGCATATTCTCTTAAAACTGGTGGAAGAAGGATTCTTCCCTGCTTGTCCAGTTCACAGGAAGCTGCTCCTGCAAAAAAGAAACGTGAAAACTTTCTTGCATCCTTGGAAGTCATGGAAATATTTCTAAATTTTGCTTCGATGTTGTGCCATTCTTCTGACGTATACACAAATAAGCATCCATCAAGTCCCTTTGTCACTACAAATTCATCGCCAAGCTGCTCTCTGAATTTTGCCGGAACTATCAGTCTGCCTTTTGGATCAACTGTGTGGTTGTATTCTCCCATAAACATGACACAATCACCTGCCTTTGTGCGGCAGCTGGTTCCTCTTGATTTTCCATTTCTGTGGTCATTTGCCACCACTTCGAACCATTCTCTACCACTTTCCACCACTTTTAAACATATATTAGACTATTCTTAAGAAAAAATCAATATTTTAGCGCAAAAAAATAATGCCAGACCAGTTATTTCCTGATTTGGCATTATTTTCCATTCTTCTCTACTTACTTCTTTCTGTTTCCTCGATATACTCTTCAATCAGCTGATCGAGTTTTGTACTTTTTTGATAGTAATTATCAAACTTATCCTGTCGTAAAAGTGCCTGATCCAGTTCAAATCGAACGGATTCGATTTCCTGCTGTAACTCACTCAACTTTCTCATATGAATCCTCCTGATTTCCTCAATGGAAAATGCAATTTTACAAATTCAAATTTCTGCTAATTGCCGGAGCAGAGAATAGTCCCTTTTTCTTTTCCCCTTTTTCTTTTCCTCTCTTTTATATTCTCCATATTACTATCCGCAGATTCAAAAATCAAATGAATTAGGTGATGAGTTTTCTCCAAAATTCGACATTTCCAAACGGATTTTTTCACAATTGCACGTATTTCCTACAAAAACAGCGCATCCATTTTTCGACTTTGGATGCGCTGTTCATAAAAAATTAATATTTGATTCGTATGTTTTCCTATCGTTTTTGTATGTTTTTCATTTTTCAGGAATGTTTTAACCGGAATTCTGCCCTTTTCTCGGCGAGTAAATGTATCATTGTCTCCATTGCCTTGTAGTTCACCTCCACAATGTGATGGATATCATCCTCCACATCATGCTTTCTCACAAGATAATCATCATGGGATTTCTGGATAAAATCGCAAAGATTTCTGGCACTGTTAAATTCCAGATGATCTGCTTTATGCGGTTTTGCAGCGTCCGTCCTGATATATCTCCGCAAATCCCGCTTTAACTTCTCCTCGTAAGAACAGTGATCCTTCAGACTTCCCGGATAGATCTTATTGTGAGGATAGGTAAAATAGTCTGCCAGATAGTGGCTGATCTGTCCAAGATCCATGTAATACTTGCGCCCTTTTTTCTTCTCCACCAGTTTCCTGCCCTCGGAAAGGCGCTCAATATGGCGTCTGATATCCGGGTAAGTTCCGTCCATCTCATGGCGCTTATAGACGAAAGATGGCTTAATGTCCGGCAGGACACTTCCGATGTAAAAAGATAATTTATGTTTTTTCAGATCATTGTCTTCCATATTATTTACAATGTAACGTGCCAGTGAAATATGTGATTTTTTTCTCATAAGTACCGCCTCCAAACAGGAATCTTTTTGTTTTTCCAACTCCCATACTACATCTCCGCGGCAAAAGAAACAAGGGTATCTTTGTAAACTTTTTGTGTAGTTTTTGTGTTTTAAAGCACTGGAATCCTGCTTTACAGATGTAAATTTTCTTATCCTGCTTTTTTATGGTCTGCACAAATGGAGCATGTGCAGACCAGTTTCATACCTGTATTAATTATTCATATTTACAGTTGCACTCGAAGCTTGCGCACTCTGTCTCTCCACAGGTGCAGGCTCCGGCACCGGAAATACCGATATGATCTGCGTGACATTTCTCATTTTCATTGAAACGGCAGTGTGTTGCCTCACACGCAACGTCGATTTCCTTAGAAACATCTTTTAATGCGTTACAGGCTGCACCGTTTGTTCCGCGGTCTTTGAAACTTCCGCAACAGGTGCTCTGTGCTTCGGTTGCTTCGCGTCCCTCCACCTGAATGTCGCCTTTGCAGCAACAGCCGTCTTCATTATTGTAGGTGCAGCTTTTCACTGAACAATCCAAATATGCCATACTTTTTTCTCCTTTTCCTTCAAATCTGTCAGACAATTGTGAAACTCCTCATAATCTTCTTTCAATTGTTCAAAATTAACAAAAACATTCAAGACACGCTCTCGCTATGTGTCACTCGCAACGGTTCCCCAATGTCTTTCATGTCTTTTGTCAATTTCTCACAATTCAATTTAGATTTTCATGAGTTTCGCAATTGTCTTAGATTAGTATGGCGATTTTTGAAAAAAATATGCAAAAGAGCATATGCCATAATTTTCTGACATATGCCCTTCTTTCAATTTTTATTCATTTTTATTTTAATGCGGCAGGATTGATCTTCTTTGTTGCGATCTCATCCTTTAACATTGCAAGGAACTCTTCTTTTGGAACGGTTGTGGTAGCCTGCTCACCGTGAAGTCTGTAGCTTACCGTTCCGTCTTTTACTTCGTTCTTTCCAAGAATGATGAGGTAAGGAACTTTCTCTACCTGTGCAGCTCTTACACGATAGCCAAGTTTCTCGGCACGCTCGTCGATCTCCACACGGATACCGTTCTCATCCAGATAGCTGAGAAGTTCATGTGAGTATGCATTCAACTCTTCATCCTCATTTTTAACCGGAATGATTCTTGCCTGAACCGGTGCTAACCAGAGTGGCAGATTTCCTTTTGTTTCCTCTAAGATATAAGCCATGAAACGGTCAAGGGAACCAAGGATTGCTCTGTGTAAAACAACCGGTGTTTTCTTTGTGCCATCTTTGTCAATGTATGTCAGATTGAATTTTTCTGGTAAGCAGAAGTCAAGCTGGCAGGTGGAAAGTGTGTATTCATTTCCGATTGCCGGTTTTACGTTTACGTCAAGTTTTGGTCCGTAGAATGCAGCCTCTCCGATTTCCTCTGTGTAGTCGATTCCAAGGTCATCTAATACTTTTCGGAGTGCATTCTCTGCTGTGTTCCACATCTCATCGTCATCATGATATTTTACTTTATCAGCAGGATCTCTTAGGGAGAGCACGCAACGGTAATCTGTGATGTTGAAATCCTTGTAAGTATCAAAAATCAAATCTACAACCTGTGAGAACTCTGACTCAATCTGTTCCGGTGTCACGAAAAGATGTGCATCGTTCTGGCAGAAATGACGTCCTCTCTCGATACCTTTTAAAGTACCGCTGGCTTCGAAACGGAAGTCATGTGCGATCTCACCGATACGGATTGGAAGATCTTTGTAGGAATGCATTCTGTTTGCATAAATCATCATATGATGCGGGCAGTTCATTGGACGGAGAACAAAGGACTCTCCCTCCACTTCCATTGCAGGGAACATATTGTCTTTGTAATGATCCCAATGACCGGATGTTTTATACAGATTAACCGTACCAACACAAGGTGTCATAACATGAAGATATCCAAGTTTTCTCTCTTTTGCTTTGATATAATTTTCAAGTTCCTGCCATACTGTGTATCCTTTTGGAAGGAACATTGGAAGTCCACGTCCAACAAGGTCATCCGACATGAAAAGATTCATCTCTTTACCGATCTTTCTGTGGTCACGGTCTTTTGCTTCCTCAAGAAGTTTTAAGTGCTCCTCTAACTCTTCCGGTGTCGGGAAACATACACCGTAAATACGCTGCATTACGTGATTGTTTGCATCACCTTTCCAATATACACCAGAGTATTTTACAAGTTTGAAGTTCTTGCATAACTTTGTATTGTCTACGTGAGGTCCACGGCAGAGATCCGTGAAATCTCCCTGATCGTAAACAGAAATGTTTCCATCTTCCAGACCTTCAATTAAGTCCAGTTTGTATGGATCATCTTTGAACATTTCCATTGCTTCTGCTTTGGAAATCTCACGTCTGTAAATCTTCTTGCCTTCTTTGCAGACTTTCTTCATCTCTTTCTCGATTGCTGCAATTGCTTCGTCGTTGATGATATCATCGCCAAGGTCAATATCATAATAGAAACCTTCTTTTACAACTGGTCCTACCCAGAACTTTGCCTGTGGGTATAAGTGTTTTACTGCCTGTGCCATCACATGTGCGCAGGAATGGTTTAAAGTATTCAGTCTTTCGTCTGCTTTAAAATCTACCATTTTCTTCATTTCCTTTCGCTATATAAAAATAAGTTTCTGTAGGAAGTATCTCCGATTCTCTGTACAACATAAAAAATCCCTGATACTGCATTCCTACAATATCAGGGACGATATACTGATCGTGGTTCCACCCATCTTCATCTCTCCGTCTTACCAGACATCAATCTTCTTACTGCCTGTCCATTCCAGAGAAATCTCATTCTTGATTATAACGGTATCACCGGACCGGATTGGGGTCACTCAGAGCTGGTCTTCACATAATTCCAAGCCGGAACGCTCACACCAAACGCCTTCCTCTCTGGGACTTTTGCTTATGCTACTCTTCTCTTCATCGTTTTGACTAGGGTCATTCTATACCCTTTTCTTCTATCTGTAAAGTATTTTTTACAATTCCGGTATGACGGACTATCTTCCGCAGCAGTATTTGTACTTCTTACCGCTTCCGCATGGGCATGGATCGTTACGTCCGACTTTTTTGCCTACATGGACAGTGCCGGATTTCTTCTGCTCTAAGAATAAAGTTTTTCTCTTCTCATCATCGAAAATCTCTTTCCACTGTGGCAATTCATATAACCAGTCTGCTTTTGCGTCAACCATGTTTTTGTATAATTTTTCTTTGTCAAAAACAAGGTTAACTTTTGTATCTTCTTCCATGGTGTCGATTGGATTAGCCTCTACCAAGCTGTCGTTGATTCCGTCTAAGAATCCTGTCATCTCCATAACACTGAGGTTGTACTTCTCTGCAAGCTCTTTTACAGTTCCTTCTACTTTCTCATCCGGATTTGTTAAAAGCTGTTCGTATACGCCCTTCTCTAAAAGGAAGTATCTCTGCCAGAATCTCTGTAATTCACCTCTATCTGCTTTCTCATTATAGGCAACTTTCTGCCACTGTTCCAATAATGCCATGTTACATTCCTCGATTTCTAATTATAGTATATTTGCATCATGCATAGATGCATTTGTTATTATAGCAAATATTGATGGGATTTTCAAAGGATTTTTTTTGGTGGGGAATAGCAAGTATTTTTAATACTAGAATACCAGACAACCGAAAGCTACCAAATCTTTGCCACAATGTCAAGCGGTAAATTTAAAATGAGCATAAAAATAGCTCTTCTCTGAAATGAGAAGCTATAAAAAGCATTATATTACTTTACCCATTTTTTCTTTCATGAGCGTAATAAAACAGTTCATCTGGGGTGTAACCCATTTGTTTTTGTGATACACCAGCTGACTCCACATCTGAATACGACAGTCCTCAACATCTACGGTTTGCATTTTCCCGGATAGGAGATAAGGACGAACCACATATTGCGGAAGGAAAGACAAGCAGTTGCCATGAAGCAGTATTCTGACGAGGATGTCCGTGTTACCGGTTTCCAGAAAAGGGTGTATTTCCAGCTTTTTTTCCGCCAGAAGCTGCTCCAGATCATAGCGGTAACTGACACTTTTTTCCGTTAGCACAAAGGGTTCGCGCACCACTTCCGCTAAAGATACTTTTTTCTTGCGACAAATCATATGATCGTGGGAAGCAACAAATAGGATGGGTTCCTGCTGTTCCAGCAACTTGACCCAATCTGCAAAATCTGTTTTCTTGTCCAGAAAGAATAAAAGATCCACATCATTCTGTCGAACCATATCGAACAGTTCATGAATCAAACCTGTGTGGATGCTGACCATTACATCCGGATAACGATGGTGGTATTCCATCAGAATGGGCGTAAGAACGCTCAGCAGAAGAGATTCCGCCGTACCGATTCGTAAACGTCCTGAAGGATTTTCTGGTTCACGAAGAAAATCTTTTGCGTTTTGTTCAGCCTTTAATATCTCTATGGCATAGGGGATAAACTGTTCTCCATGCTCGGTCATCCGAACTCGTTTCCCAATTCGCTCAAAAAGCTGGATCCCCAGTGCTTGCTCCAGCTGGTGAATCTGAACTGTGACAGTAGCCTGAGAATAACCTAGTTGCTCCGCCGCTTTTGTAAAATTCTGCAATTCTGCCACCCTTAGAAATGTGGAAAACAATCTTAGATCCATGTTTCTCCCTTAATTAAAAAATATAATTATAATAATAAAAATCATTTGTTTCCTTAATCATCAATCCTATGATACACTATTAAAGCAGGAAATTCAACTGTACATCTTCGAATTAGGAGGATTTTATGGCTATTGGAAGAAGCAAAGTTGTCATTATCGGTGCTGGCAATGTAGGTACTGCTCTGGCTCATCATCTTGTAATCTGCAACACCTGCAACAATCTAGTGCTAATCAACAGAAATGCAGAAAAAGCGTGGGCAGAAGTCACCGACTTGAATCACTCTGTGGGATATTACGATAGTAATATCCAAATCAGTGCAGGAACATATTCGGACTGTATTGATGCAGATATTGTTGTATTGGCTG
>OIZO01000366.1_pt1 | contig 32299 bp, 29 predicted proteins | sample 1588551 | NCBI WGS metagenome assembly OIZO01 (sample SAMN03283271) | human gut metagenome | biome: human-associated habitat; material: feces | host: Homo sapiens | place: Peru | collected 2012 | reverse complement strand
CCGCTTCCTTCTTCGTCCTTTTGTTTATTATTCCAAGAACCGTACCAAGCTCCGTATCGTGACGGGTAAATATGCCGGACTCGAAGGTTATGTAATACGCATAGCCCGCGACCGCCGACTCGTAATAGATGTAGGAGGAATGGCAGTAGCCATATCAGGCGTACATGCCGAACGTTTTGAGGAAGTAAACAAGAACGAGGCAAACAAAAAAGAGCGCGAGCTGTTCTACAAGCGCAACCTGCATGAGCGCAACGCCTTTATCGATCGTTATTTTCATCAAGTGAAGACCGCCCAAGAGGTGTCAGCCCAAGTAGAAAACATAGAAATACTCCGTCTTCAGACACTTGCAGATGTAAGAGACAAGAAACTGGATCTGAAAGATGCCTTCGCCACCTTCTACTTCATGATAGAAGAGATAGGCTATTACTATGCACCTTTCATCGACTATTTCAGCAACGAGCTGAGCCCCATCTTTGAAGCAGGCAGAACCGTAATGGAAGAGCTGCAAAATGTCATAACGAAATTCAAGAACAGCAATAAAGAACTGCACGATCGCTGCGAAACAGAATTTGAGGCATTGCAAACCAACTACGGATACCTGTTTGAGTTTTGAATTTTGAGTTTTGAATTTTGAATTGTCGGCAAAGCCGATTGTGAATTATTCAATTTTGAATTTTGATTTAGGTATTCTCAATTCAACATTGAACAAATCCTAATGCGCACAGCGCCTAATTCAACACTCAAAATTGCGCATCGCGCACAACTCAACATTCAACAGTTGCAAAGGTATAATCTTGCGCAAGCGATGTCAAGAGCAAAGGGGAATTTAATATAAAAAACATAGTCTTAATGACAATTCAAACATCGGATAACAAATAAGCAACGCGTTTCGTATGGTCTAAACTTATCTCGAAACCGAATATTTAAATTAATGAGAACAATAGAAAGAAAGCATTTAATTCCCTTTGCTTTAGTCACGAGCATGTTTCTGCTTTGGGGACTTGCCAACAATATGACAGATACGCTGTTGGCAGCCTTTAAGCGTATCATGGCTATGAGCGACACGCAGACCTCGTTGATACAGTTTGCGTTTTATGGCAGCTATTTCTGCTTTGCATTGCCAGCTGCACTATTCATCCGTAAGAAGAGTTTCAAGTCTGGCATCATACTCGGATTGCTGCTTTATGCATTTGGAGCTATGCTCTTCATGCCGGCTGCTTATGCAGCAAGTTATGGATTTTACCTTGTAGCCATATACATCATGGCTGGAGGATGTAGCATTCTTGAGACGTCAGCCAATCCATACATATTGAGCATGGGCAGTCCTGAGACCGCCACACGTCGCTTGAACATAGCCCAAAGTTTCAATCCTGTAGGTTCAATAGTAGGCATAATGATGAGCAAGTATTTTATCCTTGACGACATCAGTCTTTATTCAATAAGCGGTACCTATGCAGCACTCGGACTGATTCTGCTTGTCATACTTGTTATAATGCTGTTTGCCAAGATGCCTATGGGACGTGACAATGGACAGCAGGACGGAGTGCGTGAAAGTTTCAGCCGTCTGCTTGCCAATCGCATCTATCGTAGGGGAGTTATAGCACAGTTCTTCTATGTCGGCGCACAGATAGGAGTTTGGAGTTTTACCATACGTTTGGTGATGCAGGAAATGGGATGGAGAGAATCAGAAGCGAGTACGATATATCTGATTTCTATCATCGGTCACTGCCTTTCACGCTTTGTATACACATGGTTGATGAAGTGGATAGCGCCAGCCCGTCTTTTGATGATAGGTGGTTTGCTTTCTACCATAATGGCTCTTTGTGTGGCGTTTGGTAGTGGTACTGGCAATATCCTGCTAATAGCCCTCATACTTGTAAGTACATTTATGAGTCTGATGTTCCCGACCATATATGGTCTTGCCCTTGGTGATATTGCCAAAGGCGAGCATCCCAATGATAGCAAGATAGGAGCCAGTGGTCTTATAATGGCAATACTTGGTGGAGCAATATTGACACCTATTCAAGGTTATATATCGGATACCAACGGTATTTATAGCTCTTATCTATTGCCTACATTCTGTTTTATGGTTGTTACGGCATACGCTGTATATGCTACAAGACATTTTGCAAAAAGTAAAGTATAAAATAACACTATTATTATAATGAACAAGAAAGTATTTGTCAGTGGTTGTTACGACTTGCTGCATTCAGGACACATAGAGTTTTTCAAGCAGGCTTCGCAGTATGGCGACCTTTATGTAGGTATTGGCTCTGATGCTACTTATAAAGAGTATAAGCATCGCCGACCGATGTTCCCGCAAGAGGAGCGTCTGTTTATGGTGAAGAATGTCAAGGCTGTAAAGGATGCATATATCAATGAGGGCAGCGGTGTGCTCGACTTCATTCCTACACTCGATATCGTTAAGCCCGATGTGTTTGTGGTAAATGCCGAAGGTGGTTCTGATGCAAAGCGCCAGCTTTGTAAGGAGCGTGGTATAGAGTATGTGGAGCTTCAGCGCACTCCTCATGCTGGTCTTCAGGCACGTTCATCGTCATCATTGAAGGCAGAACTCTCTAAGGCAAGTGAATCAAATGCTCAGACCGAGAGTTGTGGCATACCTACACGTCTTGACTTGGCTGGTACATGGATCGACCAGCCGTACGTTTCACAGTATCATCCAGGTTGGGCTATCACCATATCCTTAGAGCCCACCTTTGAGGTGCGTGAGCGTTGTGGTTTGTCTACATCTACACGCAATATGATAAAGAAGATATGGCCAATGAGACTCCCAAAAATGGATTCAGAGATGCTTGCACGTCTTGTGTTCTGTTTTGAGAATAATCCCGAGCGTGAGGACGGTCATATTTCTGGCGCACAGGATTCCATAGGTATTTGCGTCCCGGGTCTTTGCCGTCATTATTACGATGCAAACTTCTGGCCAAAGAAGATTGAGAATACAAACGATGAGATGACACTTCGTTTCCTTGAAGAGCATCTTGTAATGGTTCCTCTTGAGCCTCGCCGTCCCGGTTGCTCAGTTGTAGAAGGTAAGGACATCACTCCAGCCAAGGTGAAAGCCCTTGCTGATGCTGCCGACGCTTGTTGGTCAGCTATCCTTGCCCACGACTTGCAGGCTTTTGCATCAGCATATAAGGCGTCATTCAATGCACAAATAGCTATGTTCCCTGCAATGGTAAATCCAGTGGCTTACGGCAAACCATGTCCTGAGGCAAGCGTTGAACCGTATATACAGAAATATAGCGCAATGTCTGGTGTTCTGGCATGGAAGATGCCTGGTGCTGGTGGCGGAGGCTATTTGGCTTTGGTTGTGGAAGACGCTAAGGCTTTTGCACGTGAGCATGATGAGGCGATAGAACTGCATATACGTAGAGCATAAAGCACTTAACATTCAACATTGCGCACAGCTCAGACACTTTTGTCGCTGACGATTTTATGACTCCTGTACCTGTAAATTGAGCACAAGCTTAAGAAAGAATATACGCTGTCGCTGAACGTAAATTATCGTAAATATCACGTGAATTTTCGTAAATATAAAGTGTATCCAAGAAAGGACCATCAGCAAAAGACCTGAGAATGATAGCATTTGTTCGATATGGAGATTTACCTAAGGAATAAGATACGTTAAAATCCGATAAATCCTTGTCGCTTTAGTAATAAAGTTGTATTTTTGTTAAATTCAAGAAAAATACGATAATGAAGACAATAGAGCAAATATTAAAGATAAAGGCTGTGGTGCTTTACATTCTGAAGGCATTTCCTGAAGGAGTGGATTATATCCACCTCTTTAAGGTGATGTATTTCGCCCAGCAGAATCAGTTGAAAGAGTATGGTTTACCAATCGTCTATGATACTTTTGTGGCAAGAAAGCACGGACCAGTCCCAACGTTGACCTATAAGGTCTTGCGTGGGGTAGAAGGAAAGACCGAGATTTCTTCTGAATTGAAAGACTTTGCTGCTTCTTTGTATGTTGAACTGTCTAAGGATGGTCATCAACTTATTTTGGCTTCAAAGAATGCAGTTTGCGATATGGACGAACTTTCAGTTGCAGACGTCAAGATGCTTGATAAATGGATTGACAAATGTAAGGATGTAGATTCTTTTGACTTGTCGGACAAATCCCACGAAGATAAAGCTTGGAAACGAGCGAAGCGTCAAGCTGACAAGACAGGTGAGGACACCAAGATCACAATGTATGATATGGCGGATGCTGCTGGTGCCAGTAAGGCTATGTTGGCTGTTATTCGTGAGCGCCAGTCTGTTCAAAAGGCTTTGTCATGGATTTAAGGGAATTCAAAAGGCTTATCTTTACAATCTCCGTCAAGTTACAGAAGAGAAGTTGGAGATAGGTTCATTAATCAGAACCATCATTTCTATAGATGAGGGGTTGGTGTTTAAGGATGGAAGAAAGCAGAAACCCAAGAAATTGGTAATCATAGGTGTCGATAAGATAAAGAAGGTTTGCTATGGTTCCGTATTGGTAAATACCAAGATGAGTCCTAAGTCAGCCTATTCTGCGTAAGCACTCAATTGTTTCCGAGGCATATTGCATGAACCAAGTTACCTTTGCACTGCAAAACATAAAAATACGATTATGGCAAGCAGTGAAGATTTTAAAAGGATACTGGAGCTTTATAACCAGGAGTCCAAGACAAGTGGTGTTTCGATAGTCGCCTTCTGCCAGAAGAACGGCATCGTTTATTCCCAGTTTGAGCGTTGGTACAAGAACCGACATAAGGTCAAGGTTCATGCAGTTGAAATTGTTGAGAGAGATGGTACAATCCCAGTGCAGGATACAAAATTGCAAGACACTTGTGACAATGCAGTTGAAGTTTCCGAGCCGCAAGATGTCCGATTGTCCAAGCCGACATTGTTTACAATACAGTTAAAGTCAACCAATGGTATGTATTTCCAGCAGCGAAACATAGACTACAATGGGTTGAAAGACCTGGTAGAGAAATTGGAGGTGCTATGCTCGCGATAAACGGAGGTGTCAAGCTGTGGTACATAGAAGGTATTACAAACATGAGATTTGGCAAGTACCGTCTGTTTTCAGAGGTACAGGCACTTGACATGGATCCATACAATGGTGATGCCTATATTTTCATGTCGAAAGACCGCAGGATACTGAAGGTCATTAGATACAAGAATCACAAGCGAGTGCTTTATGACATAACCTATGAGAAGGGCTATAAGTTCATGAAACCCGTGATAAAGAACCATGAAGTCGTGTATGAATTGGACTTTAAATACTTGGTTGCCTTACTTGAATGTCCGACGGTAAACGAGTTGGAAGTATAATGTTAAATGATTGATAATCAATAAATTGCTTGTATTATCATGCTGTTTTTTCGATATTTTTTAGTACCTTTGTACTATGAAGAAGCAAGATCAGACAGTGGAAAATATGATAATGCAAGCTCATTATCTGGAGGCTTTGGAGATAGAGTCCAAGGCCCAAAAACCATTGGCTGAAATGGAAAGGCAAGACTTTATAAATACAATAACGGAGCTTAAGGCTATGATAGGTAGTCTTAAGCTTACGATAGATACGCTTCGTCAGACGATAAACTCGCAGAACGCTACGATAGCGTCGTTGCAGAAGTCAATGGATAGGCTTCAGAGTGCATACGACAAGGCTGTCAAGGAGCGTGATGACTTGAACGGTCGTATGAATAGAAGCAATCAGGAGACATTCGGTTCCAAGAGTCTGAAGCAGAGTGGCAGGGGCAAAGTTGTCAAGAACGACCGTCAGAAAGAACGTGACGATTGGGCTTCAAAAGATGACAATGACAATAATGCCTCTTCCGCTTCTTCGTCTGCTGACGGTGAAATAGACCAGACTAAGGTAAAATCAGAGAATCTGAGTCGTTCAGGAAGAAATGGTATGAAGTACAACCGTATGAACGCTGCCAAGACCATAACTCTTGAGACATCCTTGGAAGGTGCGCCAGAAGACATGAAGTTTATCGGTTATAAGGACATAGAGGAATACACCAAAAAGAGTTATGTGGAATGTACGGTTTTCAAGGTGGCGGTCTATGAGGACAAGTTCGGTATGCGGCATGACTTTTATCAGCCCAAGGATGAAAAGGATACACGCCGCCCGAACTTGAATGTGGTTCCTTCGACGCATTGTACCCCTGAGTTCTTGGCGGATTTGGTTGTTGACCACTATATGCTGATGACTCCCATATACAGACAGTCGATACGCAATATTCTTGACAAGCTGCAGATAAGCAGCAACACAAATAGAAATTGGCTGACACAAGGTGCGGAACTGCTCACTCCGATAATCCGTCTTCTCAAGAAGAAGCTGCTAAAGGTGAAGTCCATTCTTAACATTGACGAGACATGGACAAAGGTCAGAATCAAGTTTAAGGGTGACAAGACCAAACTCGGCAGATACTTCAAGAAGTACGTGTGGGTTCTTGTGAACAAGGCGAAGCAGATAACCTACTTCTTTTATGACAATGACGAGAATGACAGCCGTGGCAAGAGACCGATACAGACATTCTTGGGAGATTTCTTGGGTACCATACAGTCGGATGGCTATGTGGTGTACAAGGAGCTTACCAAGGACAATCCCGCTAACGAGCACTTGATGTGCTGGGCGCATGTCCGTAATAAGTTTGAAGCGGTATTCAAGGCTTGCAAAGATGCCGATGCTGACACTTTCGTCAAATTGATAGCCACGCTGTATCGCGTAGAAGCAGAATGCTTGCTGAACCATTATACACCACAGCAAATCAAAAAGCGAAGACAGCAAAAGGATGTGACCAAGATACTGAGCCTTATCTATAAGAAGGCAAACGGGATGCTTGCAAATCCTATTCGCTATCATTATAGTGACATGATGCGCAAGGCGTTGGTTTATTTGACATCCAATTGGGAAGACCTTATCAAGTATCGAAACGATGGTCGTTTTACAATAGACAATATGCTCGCAGAACGTGCTGTACGTCCATTTACGGTGAAAAGGAAGAACTCATTGTTTTTCAGTAGTGAGGATGGCATAGAGTCAGCCTTGAAATACCATACGCTCATTGAGACATGCAAAAATGTAGGTCTCAATGTGAAGGAGTATTTCGCTTATGTATTCAGCAGACTTATAGAGGGTGAGAAGGACTACGAAAAGCTTCTCCCCAGTGCAGTCGCACGGTAAATTCAAATAAACAAAAGTTAAAACAAAAATAATCAATGGCTCTCCAGCCCCTGTTTATAAGGGGTTGGAAGCAATTGAGTGCTTACCGTAGCAGCGAATAACTCAAAATTCAACACTCAACATTGCGCACAGCGCATCGTCTTCCATTCCTTGCCATACTAACACATCCGAAGTTGTTGTGTGCATTTATGGATTTGACATTGTGCGTTTTTATGACAAGCAAGGTAATGAGACGGAAATGGTAGTGATGAAAGCAGGAAGGGATACGTCTGGTATAATTATGAATAAATGGCTAATAATTCAGATAGATATCAAATGTTGGCACTAATAAAGGTTTTTTTAAAAAATAACGTCAAAAAAATATTTAATGATAAATCAAACATCAGAAAATAACAAACGGATAGCGAAGAATACATTATTTATGTATCTACGCATGTTCATGACCATGGGTATGGGACTCTACACATCTAGAGTAGTATTGAATTCATTGGGTGTAGAGGATTATGGATTATACAATGTGATAGGAGGTATTATTGCAATGTTTGGCTTTATCAACGGAGCTATGACCAATACCACCTCTCGCTACATATCATATTATCTCGGAAACAATAAGAGTATGTTGTCCAAGGTTTTTTCAATGACCTTTTTCATTCACGCAATAATAGCACTTATTATTATTACACTCGGTGAGACAATAGGTTTGTGGTATGTAAATAATAAACTTGTTATACCTGAGGGAAGATATGATGCAGCATTTTGGCTATACCAATTCTCTATTGCAGCCAGTGTTGTTAATATTCTCTATATACCATTCAACGCTTCTATAATAGCTCATGAGCGAATGAAGGCATTTGCCTATATTGCAATAGTAGATGCGTGTTTGAAACTTGTAATTGCATTGTTGATTAATCATGCACCTCTTGACAAACTCATATTTTATGGTTTCTTGATGTTTTTAGTTACATTCATTGACATTTCTTGCTATGTTTACTACTGTTTTAAACATTTTGAAGAAACGACCATAAAGGTGTTTTTTGATAAGATTATGTTTAAGGAAATGATGGGTTTTACAGGATGGAGCATGTTTGGCAATTTCGCTTTTTTGTTCTATAGTTATGGTATTAATCTTATTTTGAATCTTTTCTTCGGACCTGCAGTTAATGCAGCTCGTGGTATTGCTGTTCAGATAGAAAATGTTGTAAGACAATTTGCGTCAAATGTGCAAGTTGCTATGAATCCGCAGATTGTTAAATCATATGCAGAAGATAACATTAATAGAATGCATATGCTTATTTTTGCTAGCTCAAAATATTGTTTTTTTCTATTATTCCTATTATCTTTGCCTATTATGGTTGAAGCTGACAGTATCTTGCATATATGGCTTGGTTTGGTGCCCGAACATACTGTCAATTTTGTTAGAATAACATTGTTGGTATGTCTACTAGATACCCTTGCCACTCCATTGTTTACAGGTAATTTGGCTACAGGAAAAATTAAGACTTATCAAACAGTAATTAGTGTTATATCTTACACAATGATGCCTATTACATTTTTTGCGGTCAAGTATACTATTGTGCCAGAAGTGGCTTTTTTATGCTTACTTTTAAGTAAAGTAATAGAGCAAATTGCGAGAATTATTGTTTCAAAGAAAAAACTTAATATATCACTTAGACAATATTTTGTTCATGTTGTCATGCCTGTAGTGCTTGTTTTCACTCTATCTATGATACTATCTTTTACTTTAAAGAATTTTATGGATGAAGATTTGGTATCATCAATTCTTTTGATCCTGATCTCTGTTGTTACTGTCATATCATTTGTTTATATATTAGGCTTATCTAAAGAAGAGAGAGTCTTTGTAAATGTTAAGATTCAACAGATTAGGGTAAAACTATTTAAGTAAATAATATGTGTAACATAAATTTATAACAATATGGTATTTTTATATTCTTCTGACAGAAATTATGCTAAACTTAGTATGATTTCTATAGCATCTTTACTTGAAAATAATCAAGATGCTGAAAAAATAAAGATTTATTACATCAATAATAATATTGGTGCTGATTATGAAGAAAAACTGAATAATTTAGTTAATAGCTTTGGTCGAGAAATAGTTTATATAGATGCGACCAAAATTGATACATCCTTTATTGCAAAAACGTGGTTTTCCGTGTCTGGTTACTATAGAATTCTAGTAACTGAAATGATACCAGAGTCAAAAATTATCTATTTGGATTGTGATACGGTTGTTATTGGTTCATTTAAGGAATTATGGAATTTAGAGCTTGATAATTACTTGTTTGGAGGGGTAAAAGATACAGTTCAAGATTATGTTGCAACTTCAGTTGGACAAGCAAATAATTCCTTTTACATTAATTCTGGTTTTTTATATATGAACTTAGCAAAGCTTCGAAATATAGGTTTTAATAAACGTGTAAGGGATTATTTTTGCAAGTATAATGGGTTGATACCACACTATGACCAGGGCGTAGTTAATGCCTTAGGATACGGAAAGATATTATATTTGTCACCAAGATACAACTTTACATCTCAATTTTTTACATATAATGTAAAACAATTAAAGAGCCTTTTTTCTATTTCTGATTTCTATAGTCAGCAAGAGATGAACGAGGCAAAAAATGATATTGTTGTTATTCATTATCTAAACTATTTCTATGGTAGACCTTGGAAAACCAATTGTCAGCATCCTATGCTTAAGTATTTTGATGATTATGCCAAGAAATACAAAATTGACATCGATAAAGTGCCAGAACCTATGGCAAAAGAAAAACTTCTTAGAAGTTACATACAAAAGTACTTACCTTTTGCTGTTCATATGATGGCAGAAAGACTTCTTGACAAAAAGAGAGAATTCTTTTTCTGGAAAACATTTAAAAGATAAAGTAAAAAATGAAGAAAATTCTAATAATTAACAATGGTCCGAAGCCTTTACCTCCTGTAAATGGAGGGGGTGTTGAGACATTGGTACAATATATTCTGGAAGATTGCTCTTTCAACTTTGATATTACAATTGCGTGTATGTTCTCTAAAGAAGCGGAAGTTGAAAGCAGAAAATATCCAAATGTAAAGTTTGAATACTTAGACTTTAATAATTGCTTATTCAAGATTCAAAGAGCTTTTTATTATATCTGTAATCATTATTGGGGGCATGATATAGGAAATGCATTATGTGATTTGGTTAGAAGGAAAATAGATATAAATAAATATGACATTATTATATCGGAAAATGGAGTTCGATTAGGTTATAGTCTAAGAAAATTCTTTAGGGGTAAATTAGTTTTGCACCTACATAATGATTGGCTTTATAAAGATATTCAATATGCTGAGCAATACAAACATTCTTATGATGAAATATGGACAATCAGTAAATTTCTAAAACAACGAGTTGAGGATATAAATGGGGTTGCGCCAGTGAAGGTACTCTATAATGGAGTTGATACTACACTGTTTGCGCCTTATGACCAGAAATCGCGTATTGAAGCAAGGAATAGATATGGAATTTCTCCTAATGACATTGTTATAGCAAATTGTTGTAGGATAGTAGAAGAAAAAGGAATATTAGAAACTGTAAAAGTTTTTCTGGAATTACAAAAACAAAATCCACTTCAGCACCTCAAGCTTATGATTATTGGAGAAATTTCAGATTGCAATGTGTATCATCAAGAGTTAATGAAAATCTCAAATTCTGATATTATATACACAGGATATATCTCGCACATAGAGTTGCCAAAAGTTATGTCATGTGCTGATATTGGAATTGCATCAACTATTCATCTATGTAAGTTATTCAAAGATAATATATATCATGGTGTAATAGAATGCTTTAATCTTACAGTTGTGGAGTTTATGTCTTTAGGTATTCCTGTTATAGCCACAAATAGTGGAGGTATGCCAGAAATCCTGCAACAAGATTTTCCTAACAATATCATAGCAGCTGATGAGAACTCATTTTCGAGTGAATTATTGAAGTGTTTGAATAAATATATCAACTCAAAAGAGTTTATATATCAAAAAGCAAAGGCGCGACAATGTGCTGAAAGGTTTTCAAAAACAAGATATATTGAAATGGTTATTAATTATATTAAGCAATTATGACAAGACAAAAAAACAGTAGATTACTCTTATACGGATTGATATTTGTGGTCTTTTTTGCTTCATTTCTATATCGATTCGTAAATTTCTATCACTGTATGACCTTGCTTCTTGTGTTGTTTTGTTTCTTTCTGGGAACTGGAGGATGCATTCGTATGCAGGCAAGGTGGGTGTTTTATATAATAGCAGTAGTATTGGCATCAATTGTTGGTGTTGATTTTGGAGAAAGTTTTAAATATGTATTTCTTTTCTTCTCAATAACGATAGTGACTGCAGCTGCAAAGACCTGTCCAGACTACCGGAAAGAAATGATGAGATTATTCTATATATTTAGTTTCTTTCATAGTCTACTCATTTTAGCTCAATATATAGCTCCTATTCAATTCACTCCATTAATAAATGCTTTTGTTCCACCAGAGGTGGCTGAGAGAGCTATTTTGGCTAATATTAATGGTGGTGTGTGTACAGGTTTGGCAGGAGAATCAGCATTTGCCATGTTGTATTCTTCTATTACTTTCTATTTCGGATTTATTAAATATCTGAATGAAAAGAAGAAAATATATATACTAGCCTTTGTTATTGGACTTATAAGTACATTGCTGACTGGTAAACGTATTGCAGTGGCTATTAATGTAGTTGCAGGATTTGTAACGTACATGATGACAATGAGAAGCCGACAAAAAAACGCCATTAACAATACTTTTATTATGATATTTTTTGTGATAGTTATTGGAAGTGTACTTGTATATACTGATTTAGGACATATTTTATTAGAGAAAAACGAAATTCTAGCAGAAAGCGGAGATATTACAAATGGACGTGCAGAGCTTAATGATAGAATGTTACAGATTTTCAAAGATAATATGCTTTTTGGAATTGGACCATTCTGTACAACCAAGTATTCAGGAGAATACTTAGGACACAACATCTATTTAACAACGTTGTCGGAGAATGGACTTATTGGATTTATCTTTCTTGTTGTTCTTCTTCTTTTGAACTTTGTTGACAGTATTAAAAGGTATAAAAAAGGTGATGATAGTACATATATGTATCTGTCAATCTTTGTACAATTATTCTTCATAATTTATGGATTTACTGGTAATCCTTTGTATGGTACTCAATTTTTAATAACTTATATACTTTTTTCTTATAATGAAAATAGGAATACTTACATACCATCGCGCAAATAATGTTGGTGCATTATTGCAAAATTTTGCTCTATTAAATATTTTTGAAAGAAATGGAATAGTAGCAGAAACCATAGAATACAAATGTAAAAAAATAGAACAAGCAAATAGAATCATTAGTAAAAGAAGCGTAAAAGACATAGTTAAAATACTGATGCATCTTTATGCTTTTGTAAGTCGAGAATTTAAATTCAAAAGGTTCAGAAAAAAACACATTAAAAGTTCATCAAAGGTGTATTCAAGAGCAAATATAAACTTATGTGAATCATGCTATGATGCTATTTGTGTTGGATCTGATCAAGTATGGAATATGAATTTAAATGGCAATGATACAACATATTTATTGGACTTTGTTGAAGATACAAAAAAAAGAATAGCATATGCCGGAAGTTTTGGATATACAAGGATACCTAATGAGTATTTACAGGAAACAATAGAAGAACTTAGTAAGTTCAACAGTATTTCAGTTAGAGAAGAAACAGCAAAAATAATGCTTAGTGATTTTGATATAGCTTCAAATACTGTTTTGGATCCTACCTTGCTACTTTTAGGCAAGGAGTGGGTAAAAGCGTTTAATCTAAACAAAAGAATAGAAAAAAAGTATGTTTTTGTATATATGGTTGCGTATACTCCACACATAATAAAAAAAGCAGAAGAGATTGCGAAAAAAAACGGTTATGAGTTATGGATTATGCATTATAGTTACAAACCATACCCTAATTGCAAAAATATCAGGAATGCAACGCCAGACGAATTCTTGAATTATATATATAATGCACAATTAGTACTTTGCAGTTCTTTTCATGCAGTTTGTTTTTCAATATTGTTCCATAAAAATTTTTATTACTCTTTAGATAAGAATAAAAACAACAATAACTCGCGTCTGACTTCTTTATGTAATCATTTGAATCTTGATAGAGATGTTGACAAATTCAATGAAACCCCTATTGATTATATTGATGTAGAAAAAAAACTCATGTCATTACGCCATGAGTCACTTGATTATATTACCAACACTATAAATTCGCTGCAATCATGATTTCCATTATAGTTCCAGTATACAACGCACATAAAACATTGAGACGTTGTTTAGACAGTATTTTAAAACAAGATTTTAGTGATATACAAATCATAGCTATTAATGATGGATCTTCTGATGACAGTTTGGATATTCTGAAAGAATATGCTTTTATAGATAAGCGAATTGACGTCATAAATCAGGAAAATCAGGGTGTTTCTGTAGCACGTAATAAAGGAATCGTATCAGCAAAAGGCGAATATATAATGTTTGTAGATAGCGATGATTATATAGAGCCTCAAACATGTTCTAGTTTATTGAAATATTTAAAGTCTGATATTCAACTTGTTATTTTTGGATTAAATATATACAAAGGGGATATATTGCTGAGAACACCACATTTGTCGACTAAGTGTATTGAGTTAAAAGATAATATTGATTATTATTGGAATCTTAGAACTATAAATTTGGGCCCATGTAATAAGATTTATAGAAAATCACTTATCAAACAAAATTTTGATACATCTTTGTCACTTGGTGAAGACACCTTGTTTGTCTTGGAATACTTAAAGGAGGTAAATAAGGTTCAAATTGTAAGTGATTGTTATTACAATGTCTCTTTAGATAATTCAGGGTCGTTAAATCGCAAATATCGAGAAGATCGTTTGGAGCAACTTGTCAAAGTAAGAGAAAAAGAGGTGGAAATTCTTAATGAATTATACCCAAACAGCAAGGATAGAAGAATATACGAGGAGTATTTTCGTAATCTACATGTCATCCTTACAAATATCATGAGAATGAACTTTGATGATAAATACAAAATCATCAAAAGTAATATGTGTAGATTCAACTATCCATATAGTTTTGTAAAATTTCCGAGTCTTTATTATAGCATATTTGCATACCTTGTAGTAAATAGAATGTATTTTACAACTTATTTTTTGATGGCTTTGCGGGTAATGGCTGAAAACCTATTAATAAGAAAAAAATGATAAGAATTCTTCACGTCGTTCATGGCATGGATTGTGGTGGTACAGAAAATATTATAATGAATCTGTACCGCAACATTGATCGTACAAAGGTACAGTTCGATTTTTTGGTTCATACAGAAAAGAGATGTTTTTTTGATGATGAGATAGAGCAGCTCGGTGGCTGTATTTATCATGTACCTTATTATAATATGTTGAACTTGTTTACGTATAAACAGGCTTTGCGTAAACTTTTTTCAACACATAACGAATGGATTGCGGTTCATGGACATCTTGGTAGTTGCGCATGTATTTATTTAAGTGTCGCTAAGAAGTATGGATTGTATACAATTGCTCATAGTCATGCCATTAATGAAAAACGGATTAATCTAAAGGAACTTTTATATCGTTTTCATGCGTATTTGACACGAGGTGTTGCCGATTTCTATATGGGATGTTCGTATGAGGCAGGAGTAGATCGATATGGTAAAGCAATAACAAATAGCAAGAAATACAAGATTATCAATAATGGTATTAAGGCTGATGATTATACATTCAACGAAGAGAAGAGAGTTGCAATGCGCTCTGAATTTGATATTCTTGACCATTATGTTATAGGTCATGTAGGCAGATTCAGTGCAGTAAAAAATCATAATTTCATGCTTGAGGTTTTGGCGGAACTAAAGAAGTTTAATGCGGACTATACAATGATGTTTGTGGGCGATGGAGAACTTCGTAAAACAATTGAACTTAAGGCTAAAAATATGGGCATTGCTGATTCAATCGTCTTTACTGGTATACGTAAGGATGTGCCATCTGTTTTGCAAGCGATGGATCAATTTATTTTCCCCTCATTTAACGAAGGCTTAGGTATAGGTTTGATAGAAGCGCAAGCATCAGGGCTTCCTTGTATTGCTAATAAAGATGGAATTATTTCGTTGGCAAACTTCTCTAATCTTGTAGAAATGAAGTCGATAAATGAGGGAGCCCAAGCATGGGCAAGCCATATTGATTCTGTAAGAAAATCAAACTATGTGCGAAAGGATATGAGTCATGACGTTAAAGCAGCTGGTTTCGATATAGTTGAGGTCACAAAGTGGTTACAAGAATTTTATATAAACATAAAAAGATAGATTTATGCTTTCAACAAAAGACTTATATATGAAGGCTTGTATGCAGTCAAAAGAACTGCATGCAATGACCGACGAGGAACGTTCTCGTTTGCAGGAGCATCTTCGTAAAATGTACCTTGAGATAGAAAAAGTATGTGACCGTCATGGTTTACATATGTGTACAGGTTATGGAACGGTGCTTGGAGCAATACGTCATAAGGGATTCATTCCTTGGGATGATGATATGGACTTGCTGATGCCTCGTGAGGATTATGACAAACTGATAAATCTTTATGCAGAAGAATTGCCTGAGAACCTGAAGATTTATGCTCCGAATAGCAAGCAAAAGGCTATTTATCGTTTTGCGAAGGTAGTCGATACTAACACCCGTTTTATTTCTCCTGGATCTATTGAAGACGAAACTAAAGGAGTGTTTATAGATATTTTCCCATTAGAGTTTGCCACAAAGAATAAACTCGCTTTAAAATGGCGAAATACATATACACGTATGCTTTTGTTGGCTTCTTCCTGTGTTGAACAATACAAGGAAAACTCTGACTTATACAGAAGACTGATGTGCTCTTCTTCTGTTGGAAAAAGGACTTATTTAATAAGGAATCTAATAGGCAAGTTTTTTTCATTCAGAAATGTTCAGTCTTGGTATAATCGGGTAGATAACTATTGTAATTATAAGAAAAATACAGGTGTTGTAAACGTTCCTTCTGATGGAGGTTTGATAAAGAGCCTTATACCTCATACAATAGAATCGTTCTTCCCTGCACGTAAGGTAAAGTTTGATGATATCGAAATATATGTACCTAAATGCACAGAAGAATATCTTGTAAATAACTATGGTGATTGGAAACAGGTACCTCCTGAAGGACAGAGGTGGCAGCATTTTATTGTAAGATTGCAATTTGATTTAAATTCGTGTAAAAAATGAACAACAAAGTAAATATAACTGAGGATGACAAAATCCTCAAAAAGTATTATAGCCGTTACGGTGGTTTTTGGGTATATCCTGATATGTTGGATTATTGTTATCTGGTAAATCCATACTTTAATCGATCTAAAATTATCGATGAGATGCAGGATAACTTCCGTATGCTTGTTTCTGAATATCCTGCTGGCATGGCTGTTAATAGCAAACTCGCAAGTGATTGTTGGAATGTAAAAGAGGAGTATATAATTCCTGGTAATGGCGCAGCAGAACTGATAAAGGCATTGATGGAGAACCTTGAAGGAAAAGTAGGAGTTGTGCGTCCTACCTTTGAGGAGTATCCTAATCGCATGCCAGATGAACGTGTAGTTACTTTCGTTCCTCAGAATGATAGCTTCCGTTATGATGCTGATGATATGATAGAATTCTTTGGTAACAATCCTGTAGATACTATCTTGTTGATTAATCCTGATAACCCATCGGGTAACTTTATTCCCATGAGCGGAGTTCATAAATTGGCTCAATGGTGTGAAGACAATAAGGTACGCTTGATTCTTGATGAGAGTTTTGTGGATTTCAGCGTCGGCTTTAAGGATAATACTTTTATTAATAATGATATTTTGGAGAAGTATCCTCATACATGTGTCATGAAGTCTATCTCAAAGAGCTATGGTGTGCCTGGTCTTCGTCTCGGTATTCTGTGTAGTGCAGACACAGCTCTCATTGCAAAACTGAAGAAGCAAGTTAGCATATGGAATATCAATTCATTTGCCGAGTTCTTTATGCAGATATACCCAAAATATCGTGAAGATTATGAGGTTGCTTGCGAACAATTCATTAAGGCTCGTGACGACTTTGAGGTAGAGTTGAGAAAGATACCCTTTATAAGAGTTATGCCATCGCAAGCAAACTATTTCTTCTTGGAAGTGTTGCCTCCTTATAAACCTAAAGAGCTCTGCGCCATTCTCTTGAAAGATTATAATATACTTGCAAGTGCTTGTCTCGCAAAGAAGGGCATTGAGCCAAATAAGTATATGCGTATAGCTGTCCGCAATCATGGCGACAATGCAAAGTTTATTGATGCTATGCGCAAACTAATAAAATAATGTAATATGGCACATATAAAGACTTCTAAAGGTTATTTAGAATACACCAACCACTTGTTGAATTTTGGCTCTAAAGTTCTGGATCCAAAATTGATGCTTGAGAATCTACATATCCTCTCCTTATATCTTGACAAAATAGACATTAATTGGGGACCAGCTTTCGGAACTCTTATTGGAATTGTTCGCAACGATGACTTCCAACCATGGAAACCCGTATTTGACATCTATATACTGAAAGAAGATGAGGAACGCTTCAAGGATATTCTTTGGCTCTTGATGGAAGTAGGTTTTAAACTTGCCCGATATGAACGTAGAGGACGCTATTATCTTGTAAGGAATGACGAATACATTAAGGTTTTTGTATTGACCAAGGTATGTAGCGATGTTCGTCATACAGGTAGTACAGATTTTATTTTTGAGAAATATATTCAGAATACTGTCAAATGGGATTTTAAGGGTATTCTGTTGAATGTTCCAGCTGAAGTGGATGAGTATCTTACTTTCCAGTATGGTGAAGATTGGACAACACCAAAGCAGACAGTAAAATATTCAACAAATACATTAGTTCGTTGTTGGTATTGGACAAAGACGTGGATGCAAGATCATTTGCCCGACACCTTATATTATCAGTGGATATTAGACCATAGAAAAAAAGATTTCAGAAAGTTCAAGGAACAATGCAATAAAGCTGGTTTTCCAATACCGAAGAATGTACAGCTTGCGAGTATGCAACCACGTAAGTACCGCAAGGTACTTACTGTTGGTGTTTATGACTTATTGCATAAAGGTCATGTTGAACTTTTCAGACGTGCAAAAGGTTTGGGAGATTACCTTATTGTAGCTGCTCAAGATAGTGACTTTATATTGAAGTACAAGCCTAAGGCACAAGTGATGAACTCTACTGAAGACCGCAAGTATATGATTAAGTCAATTCGCTATGTGGATGAGGTTATTACATATACTGATGTGGATAAGATAGTTCAAGAAGTTGACTTTGACGTGTTTGTAACAGGTCCAGACCAGTGTCATGCAGGTTTTCAACGTGCAATTGAATGGTGTGAGAGTCATGGAAAAGAACATATTGTACTTGGACGCACTGATGGAGTTAGTTCAAGTGAATTGAAGGCAAAGATTGCTGCAAAGGTAAAGAAATAGAAATTGAATAAAACTTGTATGAACAAGCTTTGTTATTCATTACTTGCTACTTTATTCCTTTCTGGTTTCTATGCCTTGAGAAGTGATATTGAGGCTTATATTAGCAAAATGTGGGTAGGCGAGTTGTTGGGCTATGTATACAAAGCATGTATTACAAACGACTTGTTCAACTTCCTATTTACCCTAACATTAGCGTCGCTCTTCTTCGTTATCGGAAGGAAAGAATATCAGAGTAAAGGCAGTGTATCGGGATGTATAGGTTATATTTTTGCCATTCTGTACCTTTTTAAAAACACTTTTTGGATATTTCCAAAAGTGTTTTTCATAGACATTGATTATGGGGCGTTTCTGATTATATCATTGATGGCAATATTAATCATTGATGTAATAGCAATAGCAAGGAAATTGCTCAATGCAGAAAATGCTAATATCTCTAATGTAGATGACAGAAAGGGATATTGTATGGATGGTGTGTATAGTGAACTTAGACAAACAGGATGGGATAATTATGTAAGTGATTTGTTGGCGCTTATGCCACGGGATCGTTTGAAGAAAGAATCGCTTGCGATTGGTATATCTGGAAATTGGGGTAGTGGTAAAACTTCTTTTCTCAAGAGTATGCAGAAGCAAATGAATGCTGATTATCGAGTGGTTACATTCAATCCTTGGACATGTACTGATAAGGAGCAGATTATCTCACAGTTTTTTGCTTTGATGCGTGAACAAACAGAGAATAATGATGAGTCGTTGCAAGATGCAATTCAAAAATATCGCGATATTGTTCTTGATACTGATATTCATCCAGCTCTTACTTTTCTCGCTAAGGTATTTCCTTTGAGCAAGAAGGAAGAAACACTTGACTCGCTTAAGGACAAAATAGAAGAAGCTATAACTATAGATGGTTCCAAACCATTTGCTATTTTTATTGATGATCTTGACCGATTAGAGGGGAATGAATTGTTTGAGGTGTTAAGGCTTATCCGAATTACAGCAAACTTCCGTAATGTTGTGTTTGTCGTTGCCTATGATCGTGATTATATCTGCAATGTATTAAACGAATCAAAGAACATTAAACGTGCAGAAGAATATATTCAAAAGATATTCCATCTGGAGGTATCTTTACCGAAGTTTGAGGATGAGACATTGCTTGATGTGTTTATGGAAGAAGTTGTTCGTATAGCTTCACTTGACGAAAGTAAAGCGACAAGACTTAGACAATTAGTTATGCAGTTGCTCAATGTTGATGGATTGTCATTCACAGATTTTATCCCTAACTTCAGACAGGCACGACGATTTGCTAATGTTTTTGCCTTGAATCTAAAATCGATTCTTGCTCATACTAAAGATTTTGTAGTAAAGGATTTCATTGGCATAGAACTTTTACATTTTGCATATCCTGATATTCATCGCACATTGATGTATAAACCGATGACTTTATTGAAGCAAAGTCATGAACTATTGTCAAAAACAAGGCTGTTGGTTTATGAAAGTAAAAACAATACGCCGAGTGACAAACTTCTGAGGAAGTTGTTCTATAGTAATAATGAAACTCAACAGACTTCGCGTGAAGTGCGTTCGCAACTTAGCTATGCTAATTATTTCTGTTATCGCTTACCAAATAATTCAATTGGAGCCACAGAATTTGAGATGCTTATGATAGCAGACGATTTAGATGTGGTTCGAGATGGCGTTAATGTATGGATGCGGAGGAAGGACTCATTTGATTCGTTATATGAGCATTTTAGAAGCTACTATATGCTTGGATATAAAGATATTAAGGTCATACGCAATTATATCTGCGCGTTGTTAGAGTTCATTCCCAAATTGAGTGATAAAGGCATTGAACAGATAATATCGGAAAGATACTGGATACGAGAAGGAGTTGACGTGGATGAATTGCAAAAACAACTAATATCTTTGTTTGAATATTCTATTGGCAAAGGAAAGTTTCTCGAGAATATAAATCATCTATTAGCTTCCTTTTATAATGCATACCCAGATGATTACGAACCTGATGATATTGCATTGGATTTATTTGAAAGGAACCAACTTGAAATGCTTGCAGGAATGTCGTTAGTGAAATACATAGAGATAAATGGAAAGCCATCACCAAGTGAAATATCCCACAAAGGAACTCCATTTAATAAATTCCTCAAATCGGGTTGTTATTTTCTACGTTATTACAGAGAAGGTGATGAATATGTCGGTATTGAAACTAATCTTATGTATGATGAATTGATTAATCAATACCAGAACTCAGAGGAGAATTATGATGCTTTCTGTGATTTTATTCAACCATATATAATAAAGACAGATGATCCTGCTGAAGAGGAAAATGAAGCAAATAGTATAGCAAGGGCTATACGCTCGATCTTTGATAGTTATACAATCTTCGAAAAATTTGTTCATATAACATTCTGTCAGAACGAAGAAATAGAAAAGAAACTGAAATATATACGTAGTATAATGTCTTGAAAAACAAGCAAATCCTAATAACCGATTTGTTTTTTTTAAATATAGATATTTAAAAGAAAATGACTCGCAACAAAAACAAGATAATTCGCTCTGTCACTGTATCTCAATCCTTAGGCTTCTGTCGTGAGGTGATGATAAAGATGCGGGCGATGGGGTATGATATGGTGGCGGTAACGTCGCCTGGACCTGAGCTTGATAATCTTAGGGATAAGGATGGTTTCCATTGTGTGGAGGTGCCGATGGAGAGACATATCTCTATAGTGAATGACTTGAAGTCGCTCATGAAGATGATTGGCGTGTTCCGTAAGGAGAAACCACAGGTGGTGCATTCTATGACTCCTAAGGCTGGAATGATATGTATGGTGGCAGCATGGCTGACACATGTGCCTGTGCGTATACATACGTTTACAGGTCTTGTATGGCCTACAGCTACTGGACTGAAGCGAAAGATATTGATGATGACCGACTGGCTTACTTGTGCTTGTGCAACACATGTGATTCCTGAGGGACAAGGAGTGCTTAATGACCTAAAGAACGGTGGCATAACAAAGAAACCTATGAAGGTATTGGGCTATGGTAATGTGAGGGGTGTTGATATGGAGAGGTTCTCTCCTGCTCGTTTTAAAGCAACAAAGAATCCAGATGTCTTTACATTCGTGTTTGTAGGTCGTATAGTGGGTGATAAGGGTATCAATGAACTGGTTGAGGCTTTTGTCAGACTGCACGACGTGCATAAGAATACACGTCTTGTGCTTGTGGGCAACTATGAGCATAATCTCGACCCAGTGAGTGATGCCACACGCAAGCTTATTGATACAAATGAGGGCATTGAGGCTTGCGGCCCTAAATATGGTGATGATTTGCTGCAAATGTATGTGGATGCCGATTGCTTTGTGATGCCAAGTTATAGAGAGGGTTTCCCTAATACTGTGCTTGAAGCTGGTGCTATGGGTCTGCCCTCGATTGTAACAGACATCAATGGTAGCCGTGAGATTATCGAGAACGAGAAGAATGGCTTGATTGTCCCGTCGAAGAATGCCCAAGCGCTTTATGAGGCCATGGAACGTATGCTGATGGATGATGTAGCTCGCGAGACAATGAAGAAGAATGCCAGACCAATGATTGCCTCAAGATTCGAAAGAGGATTTGTACAGAAGTGTCAGATTGAGTTCTATATGGAGGTGAAGAGTGAGAAGTGAAGGACGAAGAAGCCAATAGCTGTTTAAATGAAGAGTGAAAGACGAAATGATATCAATGAAAAATAATCAAACATTATTGAGGCTTGTGCGTATAGGCAGTGGCTTAGATTCTGCAATATCTGATACTATATTGCCAGACTCCTCCAACTGGCAAACTCTATATCCTCTCGCTCTCCACCAGGGAGTTTCCGCTATTTTGCTTGATGCCATCGGGCTTTTGCCATCTGAGATGCGCCCTCCTAAGCCGACGTTGCTGCAATGGATTGGGCAGTCGATGATGATGGAGAAGATGTATGCAAAGCATAGAGGGCTTATTTCTTCTCTGGCAAGTATATATGCTAAAGATGGCATACGGATGCTGCTGTTGAAAGGATATGGTTGCAGCTTGTGTTATCCGAAGCCAGAGCATCGACCTACGGGAGATATTGATGTGTATCTGTTTGGCAAGAAGGATGAGGCTGATGCTTTGGTAGAGAATGAACTTGGTGTTAAGGTGCACCGTGAATACCATAAACACTCTACATTCAGTTATGGTGGTGTGGAGGTGGAGAACCATGCCAAGTTTATTGATGATGTGTCGCATAAGAGCAATATCAGATTCGAGCAGATTCTGATGTCGGTATTGGAGAAGGTAGAGTGTTTGCCGAGCCCGATAGACAACGTATTGCTTCCTTCGCCCACATTCAATGCCTTGTTTTTGCTGCGCCACACTGGAGAGCACTTCGCCGCCAATGAAATAAAACTTCGCCATATATTGGATTTCGGTTTGTTCTTCCAACGGTTTCACTCGCAGATTGATTGGAGAATGGTTTACAAAGTGTATAAAGAGGAACGGATGATGCGTTTCTTCAATGCCATTGCCACTATTTGTGTGGAATATATAGGTATGGATGCTGCCTGCTTTGCTTCTGACGACAAACTGTATACATATCAATCGGACACTGCTCTTGCCGACCGTATCCTTTCTGATATCTTCGAGAAGAAAGACGTGTTGCCAATGTCGACAGCTGGCATTGACACTATAGCCAAGAAACTGAAGTATGCAATACAGAAAACCCACCGTTGGTGGCATAACCGCTGGAAATATAAACTCGTGTATAACGAAAACCTTGTGGAGTCGTTCTGGTGGTTGGCAAGGAATAGGATTAATTATTAATGTTAAGTGAAAAGTGATAAATGCTTGATAATTAAACACCCTATATTCGATATTCTGTCTGCCTATAACGACATTGACGAGTTCTATGTATGTGGTGGATATATACGTAATCAGATTATTAATGGGGATGGAGGGAAGGATATAGACATCTTTATAAATTGTACTCCACGACAATTATATGACCTGATTATATATCTGAACAAATATGGGTATACGGACTATGGACAATATGGGTCTCCACGTTTTTATCTAAAATGTGATGATGAGCATTACGTAGACTTGGTGCCATTCTATAATTTTGTGGTTTCGCAAAATCCTATACAAAATATAAATGATTTGCTTACTAACTTTGACTTTACTGCTAATGCAATAGCTGTAAATATTAAAACGGGAGAAATGTTTGATCCCGTAGGTGGTATTGAAGATATCCAAAATAAGATACTGAGAGCTGTTAGATTGGACTTTCCTGAGAGGAATGTTTCTGAGGAAATCGATCTTTCGACAGTGTCTGTCTTTTGGTTTCGACTGTTGCATTACAAGAACAAGTTGGGGTTTACGATGGATGCTGCCACAGAAAAGTGGATATTCGAAAACGCTTATCGAATGGAAGACTTAGAACTGTTTGAGCATTACTTCTTCGTTCCGCAGATAGATGAAGATACATTTAAACGAATCGTAGGATGTTTACAACAAAAGAGGGATTAGCTAATCAACTAAAAACTGAGGGATGGAAGGACTTTACTCTTGAGTATGTTCCAAAGGGAGTAATGACGGATACGTATATGTTGAGGTCTAATCAGACGACTTATGCTGTACGTTGTTATCCCCAATTCCGCAGTTGGTTGGCTAAGATAGAGTATGATTATTTGCAAGCTTTTGTAAGGAATGGAATAAAAGTCCCTGTACCTTTTGATTATAGCAATAAGAAAGACGGTGTATCATACATTATATATTATTGGGTTGAAGGCGAAACTCTTAAAGACAAGAATGATAAACTGAGCGAGGAGCAAATAAACTCTATTTGTGATGAGGTTGTTGAGAATTACAGAAAGATATCTGAGTTTAAAACAACGAAATATGGAAGGGTAGCTGAAGGAGGTCTGTTTAACTATGATTCTTGGAAACGCTTTCTGCAAAGTGAGATAGAACAGTCAAGACTTTTCTTTAAACATGAGAAGGATGAGGAGAATGTCGAGATATGTGATGGCTTATATGAATATGTGGAACAGATAGAAGAGCCATCACATTGCCTGGTATGGAGTGATTTTAGTTTAGACAATATTATTATATCTGAAGACAATAAGCTTGCAGGATTCATTGATTTTGAAGGACTGATGGCAGGCGACCCTCTCTTAGGTATCAGTTATTTATTGTCGCAAGAGGGCAATAGTAGAATAACAAGGTGTATACTTCAAAAATATGGGCTATATGATAAACCAGGACAGAGAAAGCTTCTTGACTTTTATTCTGTATTTAGATATATAAGATTGGCTCCTTATAGTAAGCTTCCCACTCCTAACAATAGTCTACGAGATAAAATAGATGATTTTCTATATTATGCTTCTACAGTAAAGTGTGATTTTCAAAAACATATATGAAAAAGAAACTAACTATATTAATTATTACAGTACTATTAAGTTTGATGTCTATTGTTGGAGCTTGTTGTTTTTATGAGCCTACGCTTCAGTCTTCACAGGTTTGTGTTGTCAATAAAGATGCTGCCAGTATAGAGATTGTGGGCGACACTCCTTCGTGGTTCTTCAAATCGGGTAGTACATTTAAGTCGTACAAGATGATTGATGATACCGACAAGAAACTGCTGAAAGCATGTGTTGTGATGAATGACAGTATAATAAACTCGGTTTCGTACAAAGCTTACATCAATGCCATTGATGAACTCGCTTTTAAGTCAAATACGATATTCCCCAATTCTTCATCTCTGTTTATATTGACATTCTGTCTCGTATTCCTTGGATGTAGCGCACGTACATTTTATGATTATATAGGATGGGAATGTTATAATAACGGTCAAGACATGAATAAGTGGTGGCCTTGGTATATATTTCGGCCAGTTATAGGAGCACCAATAGCAACATTTCTAATAGTTGCATTCCGTACCACAATGTTTTCCACATTGTTCTCCAGTCGAGATCTAAACTCTTATCTTGTAGTCTCTTTCATTGCAGGATTTGCTATGATGGAATTCCTAAAGATGTTAAGAAGGTCGTCGAAAGCATTGTTTGGGGAGGATAAATAGAATGTGCAAATTGCGCATATCAATGTGGAGAAGATGGAGGTATAGGATAGGAGCCTCTCCCCATCCCTCTCCTAAAGGGAAGGGAAACTGACGGATGATATTCTGGTGGTAATAATGGCAGAAAAATAGATGTGGCGTTTGAACCTTATGGTAAACCAGTCAGTAATATTTAGCTCGAAGTATGTTTGAGGGAGGAATGGGAAAAGATGAAATTTTGCATTATCTTGCTTCTGATGGTTTTATAAGTTCAGTTGAATATGAACTCTCTCAAGTGTAATATTAACAATATCTGAATTATTATCCCCATCCGAGTGGCGGCAAGCGCAGAGCGATACTGCGGTGGGGAACAATTTTATTTATTATGGCAATATATGCTTTATTTGTTTAAACGTAATAACAGCAAATGTGATGTGCTATATAGTCCGAAAACCGTTGGTTAACCAATAGATGGTAGTAAATTTTGATTGTCAACCCTTTTCTTGATAAAACTCTAATTTCTGTACAAGCGCAAGTACTATCTTTGTTACCAATGTTATCTGCTTCTAAAGATGATATAGATAAAGTAATGTCGAATTTTGGGAAGATTGTCAAGGTGTATAAGGAGTCGTATTGAGATTTGTCTAATGATATGTATAAATTTTAAGTTTTGATATGTTGTATAAAATAGCACATTTTTTAAAAGATCAGATGCCATTGTTATGGGATTTGGTAAATATGGTGAACTCTATGGTATTTCGTATAAAGTATGGGATTAAGCTGAAGACTATTGAGAATGATATTTGCCGAAAAGAATATTTGAAAGACCTTTTAGCAGACGGCTATTATGTTGTGCCTATTCGGGAGGTTGCAACAGGTGATTTGGTGGATTTCTTCTCGTGTCAACCTACTGAAGCTTTCAGATTCTTCAAACCTCACGGATTTGACAGTACATCAATAAAGAAGCTTCAGAAGAACAGGGCTTTTCTTGGTTATGTATTGAAGGATGTTGAGAATGGAAAGATTGCTGGATATTGTTTCAATCGTTCCTTCTTTCATGGCAAAGGATTCCGTGGACGAATGGTAGATGTTAATTATCGAGGTAAAGGACTTGGTACTATGATGAACCGTCTTTTGAACAAAGTTGGTTTTGGAATAGGTTTACGGTTGTTTGAGACGGTTTCGAAGGACAATGTAGCTTCATATAGAAGTGCTATTAGTGCAAGCTCCTTTCGGGTCATTGAAGAATTGCCACATAATGAATTATATTTAGAAATAATAAATGATATGAAACAGAATAATGATATAAACAAAAAACTTATCGGGGGGGGGTAAATCCCACGTAGTTATGTTGCAGCCACTCTTTGTTACTAATTATAAGCAAGAAAGGAGGGCTGCATAATGACACAATGTGATGTTATTCTGACCTATTGTTGGAATAGAGTTGGTTATACTATATTGAAGTCGCTTCATGCTAAGGGGCTTAAAGTGTGGGCTGCTGATACAAGCAAGAAAAATATTTGCTCAATGTCAAAGTTCTGTTCAGGCAGTTTCACTTATCCAGATCCTTTTAAAGAGGAAAATGCGTTTATTAAGGTACTAAAGGAGAAAATAGCTGAATTACGTCCGAAAGTATTGATGCCTACTCATGATGAGAGCGTGGTGATTATGCGTCATCGTGACGAGTTCCCTAAAGAACTTATAATTCCATATGAGAGTGCTGAAAAACTTTTGATGCTGGCTAATAAAGCTCAGAGTACTGAGGTTGCCCGTAAGGCAGGTGTAGCTGTTCCTAAAGTGTATCAGTCGGCAGATGAAGTGAAAAGGTATCCAGTTGTGTTCAAGACCGTTATAGGCAATTCTGCTAAGGGTGTCTATTTCCCAAAAGACAAGGTGGAATTGCTTAAACTGATGGAAGAGCACAAGAATGAAGAAACACTACTTCAAGAATGGATTGGTGGCACGGACTATAGTGTAGACTGTGTGCGTTGGGATGGATTCTGCAAAATGTCTGTATATCATGCACTTGTGACAAAGACAGATGGTGGAGGTACTACTACACAACGTGAGATAGTGGATATGCCACAATTGGAGGCGGAAGCTAAGAAACTGATGGATGCTGTTGATTTTCGTGGTGTTTGCGGACTGGATTTCCGTTATGAACCCGAAACTGGGAGAATTGCATACATAGAAACTAATGCACGCTTTACCGGTGGATTGGCTACGCCAGTTGCAGCTGGTTTTGATATTCCTTGGGTAATGTATAAATTGGCAACAGAAGGCAGGTTTGACGAACAAATAAACGTGCGAATTGGCACACGTACAAAATGGATTCTTGGTGATGTGATAACATTGGTTGGTAGAATCCTTAAAATGAAATGGAATCTGAAGGAACTAAAGCGTGTCTTCTCTTTCAGAGGTTTTGATGCCTTTGATGATTTCTGTAAGGATGATAAGAAGGCTATCCTTGGTGAGTTTAGATATTATTTTGAGAAATTAATAAAGAATGGAAAATTGAATCCGTAAAAAAAGGTTCGGTTAGTTATTAATAAAAAAACAAGTATGTTTATAAAATGGATTTTCGACCGTTTGGTTGCTCTTATTGGTCTTATGTTTTTGTGGCCAGTATTGTTGATTGTTGCTATTATGGTGAAAGTAAAGATGCCTGGTGGACCTGCGTTCTTTGTTCAGAAGCGTGTAGGCAAGGGAGGTAAGACTTTCAACTGTCATAAGTTCCGTTCTATGACGGTAAAGCATAACGGCTCTACGGTTTCAGTGGCCGGTGATACGCGCATCACACCTTTTGGTGCAAAGCTTCGTCACTACAAGTTGGATGAATTACCGGGCTTATGGGATGTATTGATTGGTAACATGTCGTTTGTTGGTCCTCGCCCTGATGTGCCTGGTTATGCTGACAAACTGGAAGGGGATAATAGAGATGTACTGAAACTACGTCCAGGTATCACTGGTCCTGCAACATTGAAGTACAGATTGGAGGATGAAATGATTTCTGAGTATGTCGCTAAGAAACAAGCTGAGGGAGATGCACGTCCTATGCAAGAAATCGCAATAGAATATAATGACAAGGTAATATATCCTGATAAAGTTCGTTTGAATTGCTACTATTATCGTCATTATTCCTTCTGGAAAGATATTGAAATGATATTTGCTACGGTATTAGGGTTTAAGGTGAAGTTTGCAGGGGAGGAAGTATAAGTAATTAGGGTCTGCTGAATTATTATCTGTTCACAGACAGAGGGTAGCAGGCGTAGACCCTAATTAGTAAGACTGTCAAAGAACTCATTGGCTGGCAACCTAAGGCTGCGTAGCCATATACTTAAATTTTAACGAACTATTGAAGTAAGAAAATTATGGCAATAACAATAGAAAAAACGTACTGGCTTCCATATTTGAAACAAATTTGGAATCAATTGTATACCGCAAATTCTTCTTTATCAATTTTTCAATCATATGAGTTTATGCTCAATTTTTGGAAAAACTCATGGATATACTGCTTGACACATAAGGAGTTTCCTATGTTTTATTTGATAAAAGAGGATGGTATTCCTAAAATGATAGCCCCTTTATGCAAAAAGGCAAATGGTTCATATGAGATAATGGGTGTAAAAAATGGCTGTGAATATTGCGACTTTATTTATGCTGCTGGAGCACCTGTTGAATTCTATGTGAGAGAGTTGGTTTCACATTTAAAGTGCTCAATAGTATTTTCGAGAATAAAAGAGCAATCAGTACTTTATCAAACATTTTTCGAAAAAGAAAATGTAAAGGAATATGGAGAAGATATTTGTATCAACATCATCTTGCCTAATAGCTATGAAGATTATTACAAAGGATTATCATCATCTATGCGTCAAAATTTACGTACGGCTTTCAATAGATTAAAACGTGATGGTCATAGTGTTAGTGTTAAAGTTATCAATGAAAATGGAAAGTGTGATATTTGGAACTATGATGAAATGGAAACTATTATAGGAACATGCGTTGATTATCACAAGAAGCTACAGAATAAAGATGTTACCAATAATGATTTTGAGAAAATGCTTTCTTTGTATTATCAAAGACATAAAGAACGATATGGTGAGCATACCAGTAAGTTGAAAATGTGGTATATGAAGCATCTTAATTTTGTAACTAAAAGTTTACAAAATATACCTTCTGCGATGAACGTTATGTTGTTCATTGATAATGAACTGGCAGCCTTTATGGGTGGTTTGTCAAGCCAAGGAGAGAAAGACTATATTGTTCCTCGTTTGTCTATCAATGCTAATTATAGTTTTTATAGTCCTGGTATGTTACTTGTAAACGAAACAGCCAGGTATATGATAGAGAATACATCAAACCGAAATTTAGACTTGTCTTTAGGAACAGAAGGTTATAAAAGCAAAATGGGGGGGGGTAAAACACGTAATTAAAAGTTTTGTGATTTCTTATAACTAAAGCTTCAAGAAGCAGGGGGACAGGTTTCTGTTTCAGATAAAATGGAATACGTAATATCGAGTTAATGGCAAGGCAATCCAGACAACCTTCAGGAACGGGGATAATGTTGCATAGAAGAAGTAGAAAACAATGTTACCTGATCCAATAACCTATTCTATAAATTCTCTAGCGGATGTATCGAAGGACATTTCCAACATGGTGGTTGAATTGTCTTTCCTCGTGATGACTGCGCTTATCGTGATGGTGTTTGCATTTGCCAAGAATCTGAATACTGCCAGAAAAGGTGTGTTCACAGCATTGCTCGCAGAGTACTGCTTCCTCGTATTGTGTTCAACTGTCATCTATCGTACCACTACAGCAGACTATAATCTTGAACTTGATCCTTTTTGGAGCTACGCCGCTATCTGTGCAGGTGGACATGATGAACTGATTGAGGAGAATCTGCTGAATGTGGCATTAGGTGTGCCGGTCGGTTTCCTATTGAGTTTCATCGTGACCAAACGTTCTTGGCGGAAAGCCGTATTGGTAGGTTTTTTCTTCTCCTCCATGATAGAATTGAGCCAGCTCGTATTCAAAAGTGGTTTATGCGAATTTGACGATGTGTTTCACAATACGCTGGGATGTCTGCTTGGATTTGGTGTTGGTGTGCTGATGGTTGTGGGAATAGAGAAAATTAGAAAGATAAATTCATAGATGTTCCTATGTTTTATGGGTACAAATGGAGTTTTAAAATAAACTTTTACAAGGCAAATTAAAGAAGCATATGGCAGAAGAGAAAAAAGGAGAAACAAAAAATCAGCATTATGTTCCGCAGTTTTATCTGAGAAATTTCTCAGTGAATGGGAAAACGATAGGAGCATACATCGCAGACAAAGATAGAAACATTCCACAGGCTCCGATCAAACATCAAGCTAGTGCCGATTACTTCTATTCTGAAAACATGAAGATAGAAGGTGCATTAAGCGATATGGAGGGATTAGCATCTGCTATAATAGATGAGCTAATTAGTGCCCCGAAACTTAAATTGACTAGAAAGAATGCATATACTCTGTATGCCTTTACAATGATTCAATTAGGTCGTACTCTTGCACAGGCAAATCTTATTCAAGAAAACTATAGTAAAATGGCTAAGATGATGCTGAGAAAAATTGTTGAGGCAAAGCGTCAGTCTGCTGATGCAGAAGAAGTATCATTAATTACGGATGAAGTGTTAGACAATTTAGAGGTGAACGTAAACCAACCAGGATTACAAGCTTTAGGCACACAGGCTCAGATAGTGAATATGTGTATAGACCTTAAATTCAAAGTATTGATAAACAACACTGATGTTGCTTTTTTAACAAGCGATAATCCAGTATGCATGTATAATTCATTTTTTGAGCGGTTAGGTAATATTAACTATGCTTTAGCAAGTAGAGGATTGTTCCTTTATTTTCCACTATCAGACAAGATAGCTGTTATGTTCTATGATGATCGATGCTATAAAATGGGAGATAAAAAGAAAACCTATGTAGAAATTAATCAGAAAGAAGACGTGATGGAGATAAACAAGTTAACTGCATGTAATTCCAATAAAGTGATATACTTCAAGGAAGGTTCTATCTCGAGAGCCGACGTGGAAAATGTGGCAAAACTTGCAGCCAAATATAAAGTAGTAGAACGCGTGCAAACATTTGAAGGCTTTAAATCGGAGACTAGCGAAATAGTTGGTGCTCAGCATATCTCTATGTTCTGCAAGTTAAGATTGTCGTTTATGAAAGAATTGTCAAGGTGTAAATATAAGACGAAAGAGAATTTTGATTGGAATAAAGATAGACTTAGGGAAATAGCGTATCATAAAGATTAAATAATTAAAGCCTCAATAAAAAGACTTTAATTATACATAGTGCTGAAGAAACAGGGGGACTGGTTCCTGTTTCAGATAAAATGGAATACGTAATATCGAGTTAATGGCAAGGCAATACTGACAACCTTCAGGAACGGGGATATATCA
>OIZO01000364.1_pt1 | contig 32390 bp, 40 predicted proteins | sample 1588551 | NCBI WGS metagenome assembly OIZO01 (sample SAMN03283271) | human gut metagenome | biome: human-associated habitat; material: feces | host: Homo sapiens | place: Peru | collected 2012 | reverse complement strand
AAACATAATTTCAATTAATTTAAAGTCTTGTAATTTATTATTAATTGTGCACTAGACCCTTTTTGGTTACTTCTCTAAATTTGACCAAAAAGGGTTTTTGATAGAAATATCATTAAATTGTCATATACAATTTCAATGTAGGGAGGTTATATTTTATGGCTAAGAAAATTAGAATTCCAAATTATACATTAGGTGAAGAAATCACAAACGCAATAACCCATGGCCTAGGTGCAATCTTTTCAATTGTTGCCCTAGTTATGATGATAGTAAAAGCGGCTCATGATAAAAATACGGCATTATGTTTTGTGGTTTTGGCAGTATATGGAACCTTTATGTTTATTACATATATCATTTCATGTATCTACCATGGTCTATCTCCAAGACTAAAAGGTAAGATGGTCTTAAGAGTTATCGACCACTGTGATGTTTATTTATTAGTACTTGGTAGTATTACTGCAGTTGCCTTATTAGGCGTTAAGGGTATCTATGGTTGGATCTTATTCCTATGTGCCTTTGCGGTAAATGTTGTAGGTATCGTCTTTACCGCCATTGATGTAGATAAATATTCAAAACTATCAGTATTCTGTCATTTATTATCAGGATGGTGTGTGCTATTTTTTGTAAGACCATTGATTGCTAATGCATCAGTAAATGCCTTTTATTTAATATTAGCAGGCGGTATCTCATATTCATTAGGAGCTATTCTATACTGGTTAGGTAAGAAAGTTAAATATATGCACTCAATTTTCCATGTATTTGTGCTTGCGGGTAGTGTCTTACAGTGGCTTGCGATATACTTATATATGATTTAGGAGAAAGAATATGTTTGAAATTAGAGAAGATATTTTAGAAGAATATGCTACTTTGGCAGTAAAAACTGGTGTTAACGTACAAGAGGGTCAAACAGTAGTTATCAGTGCTCCTGTTGAAGCTTATAAGTTAGCTAGAAAATGTGGCGAAGTAGCCTATAAATGCGGTGCTGCTAAGGTTTCTTTTGATTATTATGATGACGCTAAAAGCTTATTAGACTACACTTATATGTCTTTAGAAAACTTAGAAAAATTCCCTAAGTGGCAAGTTGAAAAGACAGCAAGTTTAATTGAAGAAGGATACTGTCGTATCGCTATTATCGGTAGTGATCCAGACCTTTTAAAAGGCTTAGATCAAGAAAAAATCAAGGCCTCTAGAATGGCTCGTATGAAGGCTTTAGCTGACTATCAATACTATTTCATGAATTCAGTAGGACAATGGACAATTGTAGCTTATCCTGAGCTTAATTGGGCTAAAAAGGTATTCCCTGAATTAAGTGATGAAGAAGCTATGAATGCGTTGTGGGAAGCTATTTTAATGACATCTCGTGTTAAAGTAGGTGAAACAGTTAATAACTGGAAGAAACATGATGATGAGTTGGCAAAGCACTGTGCATTATTAAATGAATATAACTTTAAGTCATTACATTTTAAGAATAGTTTAGGTACTGATTTAACTGTAGGCTTAATTAAAAATCATATCTGGCAAGGTGGTGAAGAGGTGGCTAGTGGTATGTATAAGGTGCCATTTAACGCTAATATTCCAACTGAAGAAGTATTCACCATGCCTGATTGTTACCATATTGATGGTAGAGTGTGTTCTACTAAACCTTTATCATATGGAGGCAAATTAATCTCTTCTTTTGAATTAACATTCAAAGATGGTAAGGTTGTAGATTATAAAGCTGAAGACAATGAAGATGTATTAAAGACTATCTTAGATACTGATGAAGGTTCTAAGTCATTAGGCGAAGTAGCTTTGATTTCTTATGATAGTCCTATTTCAAATAGTGGCATCTTATTCTATGACACATTATTTGATGAAAATGCATCTTGTCACTTAGCATTAGGTGCATGTTATCCAACTACTGTTAAAGATGGTGAAAAAATTAGTAGTGAAGAACTACTAAAATTAGGTGGTAATGATTCACTTAACCATGTTGACTTTATGTTTGGTAGTAAGGATATGTCTATTATTGGTGAAACATATGATGGACAAGAAGTTGTTGTCTTCAAAGATGGTAATTTTGTCTTCTAAAGCAAGTCTTTAAGTGTCTTATTTTTAAGATAATCACAAATTAATTCATGAAGCTCATTACAAGTATTTAATACTGTACATGAGCTTTTTTCTTCACATTGACCATTCTTATCAACACAATGACAAGGACTCGTCTTAAATTCTTCTTCAGTAATGATTAAAATATCGAATAAAGAATATTCCTCAGGACTTTTACATAAACGATAACCGCCAAACTTACCCTTACATACACAAACCATCTTGTTTTTTGCCAATAAGCACATGATGCATTCTAAATATTTTCTAGAAACATTTAATCTAGTGGCAATAGCTGAAAGAGGGATGTATTCACATTCATCTTGATGTTTAGCGATATCTACTAAAGCTCTAATAGCGTTAGTTCCTTTTGTTGATATTAACATACTATAATTTTAGGTTATTTAATTCCTATTGACAAGGTAGGATATACTAAAGATAAGCAATCTAGGTATTATGTTTTTATAAATGTAAATTTTTACAATTTTATATTTTTCTATAAGTGGCTAAAAATGGCACATTTTTTATGATTGAAATTGTGAATATATTTGCAAATTAATCATGTACATATGTACATAACAAAAGTAATCGGAAACGCTTACACTAATAACGAAAGGAAAAATATGAAGGAAGATTTTAGTGGAGAAGCATATTTACTTTACAGAATAGCTAGAGATTATTATCAATTTGATATGCCTCAAAAAGAGATTGCTAAACGAGGAAATATTTCTCGCCCACATGTCTCAAGACTCTTAAAGAAGGCTAAAGAAGTAGGTATCGTTAATATTGAAATCAACAAGCCAAACGTTCTGAGTGAGGTTGAAATGATTGATACTTTAAAAGATTTAACTGGTCTTAAAAATGTAGAAATTGTACCTTGTAATGAATATCAATTTAAAAAGCAAGATGAGATCTCAAAAGTACTATCGGATTATGCAGCTGCAAACTTAACAAAATATTTAATTGGAGTTAAGAAAATCGGAGTTGGTATTGGAAAGACACTGTATACCTCGATTAAAAAAATGATGTCGTTTGAATTAGACGATTCAGAAATCATTCCTATGATTGGAGTAGCAAATAAGTGTTCGAGCAGTATGCAAAGCAATTTAATTGTTTCGCTTCTTGCAGATACAACTAAGGCAAAAGGTTACTTCACTAATGTTCCTGTGGTTATTGATAAGAACGAGACAAATGGAATTTTATTTCAACAAAGATATCAAGAACTTAAAAAGAATTGGGAAAGTTTAGAAGTTGCGGTTGTTGGGCTGGGAGAACCATATACTTCTACAAGACAAGAATTTATTTTAAATGAAGCAACTGATTACTACAAAAAAGTAATTGCAAAAAGTAAGAATGTAGGAGATTTGTTAGTTACTTATTTTAGAAAAGATGGCAGCGAAGTTATTGTTAGAAGCAATTATAGCAAGTTATCTGTATCGCTTGAACAGTTACAAAAGATTCCAACCGTTATATGCATTGCAGGTGGCGAAATGAAGGTTATGGGAATTGCGGTTGCGGTTGAAAAGGGATATGTCAATAGTTTGATAACCGATATGTATACAGCACAAAAACTTATAGATATTTTTGGAAAGAAGGAAATGAAAAATGTTTAATGTAATTTTAGCTAGTCATGGTGGTTTTGCGAAAGGTTTACTAGAGGCAAGTGAGTTTATTGCAGGAAAACAAGATAATATTGCAGCCTTTGGCTTATATCTTGGTGATGATATTGAAGAATTTAGTTTTAGGCTAAGGGAATTTATTGAAGAAGCTGATGATGAAGAAGGTGTGCTTGTGTTGACAGATTTACAATCAGGAAGCCCATTTAATGCAGTGGTAGGCAGTATGATTAGTCCTACAATTAGGCATTTTACAGGGATGAACATGCCTATGTTATTGACGGTATTGTGTGAAAGATCGTATATGAGTTTGGATGAAGTTTGTGAAAACTTATTGCTTGAAAGCAAGTCAGCTATGGTTGATGTAAATAAATTACTAGATGAAATGTTAATTGAAGAAGAGGAGGAATAAAAATGAAACAATTTTCTTTAATTAGAATTGATGACCGTTTAATTCATGGACAAATCGCTACGCAATGGTTGAAGTATGCTCATGGAAATAAAGTATTGATAATTGACGATAAAGTGCCTGAGCAACCAATGCAAGTTAGAATTTTGAAAGCAGCTGCTCCGCCAGGAATAAAGGTAATAATTAAAAATGTTGCAGATGGAATTGAATACTGTAAGAAAGATTCAAAACCTGATGAGAGCATTGTAATGTTGGTTAAAGTACCAGAGGTAATTGAAAATTTAGTTGATGCAGGCGTTGATATAAAAACCGTAATTTTAGGGGGTATGGGTTTCAAGGAAGGCAAAAAGAGACTGAATAAGAATGTTTCTGCTTTCCCTGAAGAAATCGAATGTATGAAAAGGTTAGCTTCAAAAGGAATTAACATTTACTACCATTTAGTTCCTGAAGAAGCGCCTCAAAGTCTAGACAAGGTCTTAAAGGAGGAATAATTATGAACTTTGTGCAGGCATTATTATGCGGTATTTTCTATTACATGAATGCTGGACCATGGGTGATGGGTGCTGGCTTCTACACAATTGGAAAACCGATAGTGTTGGGTTTCTTGGTTGGATTAGTATTGGGTGATCCAGTTCAAGGAACAATTGTTGGAGCTACTATCCAATTAATTTATTTGGGAGTAATGTCAACTGGTGGATCTTATCCTGCTGATGCATCTCTTGCAGGTATTATTGGCACAGCTGCTGCTATTCAAGGTGGTTTATCAGCTCAAGAAGCAGTTGCGATTGCAGTACCTATTGGCTTGGCTGGTACAGTTTTGTTCCAATTAAGAATGTTATCAGCTGTTCCGTTTACTCACATGGCTGATAAGGCTGCTGCTGAAGGCAACACAAAGAAGGTATTCTTTGCGAATGTTGTAGGACCACAAATTGCTTTAGCTATTATTTATGTTGTTCCATGTACTTTAGCTTGCCTATATGGTGTAAATGCTATTTCTGGTTTAGTTAACGCTTTAGCTGGAACAAAGATTTTAGCAGTTTTAAGTACAATTGGTGGCATGCTAGCGGTTATAGGTATCGCTATGAACATGAAGGCAATCTTTAAGGGAGATGCTAAGCCATTCTTCTTCTTAGGTTTCTTATTGGTAGTATATTTGAACTTTAATATGATTGCTATTTCTTGTTTCGCATTATTATTCGCTATTATCTATACACAATTAAAAAAAGATGATCAAAAGGCTGTAACTACAGCGGAGGATGATGAAGATGAGTAACGAAAACAAAAAATTATCTAAAAAGACATTAAGAAGATGTTTTAACAACTGGTTGATATTTGCCCATTCTTGTTATAACTACGAACGTTTGCAAGGCACTGGTTTCTTATATGCTATGTCTCCAGTAATTGACGAACTTTATAAAGATGATCCAGAAGGAAAGAAAATTGCTTTACAAAGACATACAGCATTCTTTAATTCAGAAGTTCGTACTGGTTCAGCAATTGTTGGCTTAACTGCAGCTATGGAAGAAAGAATTGCTTCTGGTGAAACTGAATTAGCTGATGATGCCTTACCATCAATTAAATATGGTCTAATGGGACCTTTAGCTGGTGTAGGTGATACTTTTGTACAAGCTATCTTATCTCCATTGTTGTTATCATTTGCAATTGGACTTGCTATGGAAGGCAATATTGCTGGACCTATCTTATACTTTGTTTTATTCCTAGCATTACTATACGCCATTGGCAAATATAGTTTTGACTTAGGTTATAAAAAAGGCGATGAAACAATCATGTCAATGATTGAAAGTGGTGTTATCAACAAAGTTATTCAAGGTGCTGGCATTATGGGTTGCACTGTTATGGGTGCTCTTGTTGCAAATTATGTATCTCTTTCAACAAAAGTATCGTTTGAACTAACTACAGGTACATTTGATTTACAAGCAAACTTCTTCGACATGATTATGCCAAAGATCCTTCCGTTATTTTTAACACTAGGTGTGTTCTATTTAATGGATAAAAAAGGCTGGTCTTCACTAAAGACTATGCTATGGCTAATTGTTGCTGGTGTTGTTCTTGGTTTAATTGGAATTATTTAATTTATAGTTGTTGTTTTGAATATAGAGGAGAAAAATTATGTCAAAAATGAAAGTTGTAGCTATTACAGATTACAAAAAGACACAGGTAATGGAAATTGATAAGCCCGTTCCTAAATCTAATCAAGTATTAATTAATTTGCATGCCTGTGCTTTATGTACTTTTGAACAAAGAGTATTCTCTCAGGTTACAAAGAAAGCTTTACCATATGTTGGTGGACACGAATGTGCTGGCATCATTGAAGCTATTGGTGAAGATGTAATTCCTGAGGAATTCCCTATTGGACAAAAAGTTGCGGTTAGAGTTCTTAATCATTGTGGAACTTGTTATTATTGCCGTCATGGTCAAGAAAACCTATGTAAGAATTCTTATAAAAAGTCAGCTGCTGCTGCAGGCCAATTACTTCCAAACGGTTTAGGTGAATACATTTGTGTTGATGCTAATCAAGTTTATAAATTAGCTAATGATTTGCCTTATGAACAAGCAGTATTTGTGGAACCATTTGCTTGTGTTATCAATTCAATTGAAAGAGGTCAAATCCATTTGGGCGATGATGTTGTAGTACTTGGTGGCGGTGTTATGGGCATGTTACATGTAATTGCTGCTAAATTAAGTGGTGCACGTGTAATCCTTAGTGAACCTAATAAAGAAAGAGCAGAAATGGCTAAAAAATTTGGATGTGATGTTGTTATCGATCCAACAGAAAGCGATCCAGTAGAACAAGTTAAGAAGCTTACTGATGGTGAAGGTGCTAATGTGGTATTTAACACAACCCCAATCGCAACAGTTGCTTCACAAGCTATTATGATGACAGCACAAATGGGTAGATGCATTATGTATAGTTCTATGCATCCAGATACTCCAATTGAAGTTTCTCCTAACTATATTCACAATACTGAAATTGTTATTACCGGTTCTAAGAGCCCATCTGTTGAAGCGTTTGATACTGCGGCTAGAATCTTAAGCAAGAGAATTGTTGATGTAACACCGCTTTTAACTGAAACTTATAGTATGGAAGAGGCTGATACTGCTTTTGAAAGAGCAATGTCTCCTGAAACTTATCGTGTAATGATTAAATGGTAAAGAAAGAGGTGGAAATATATGTATGTATCAATGATTGAATTAATGAAGGATGCTTATAAGAATCATTATTGCATCCCTGCTACAGCTGTAGAAAATGAGCACACTGTTAGAGCTTGTATTATGGCTGCTGAAGAGAAAAACTCTCCAATTATTCTAATTTCGCTTTTCAAAACAAATCCTGATATTTGTGAATTTGGACGAATTGTAAAAGATATCGCTATGAAATCAAAAGTACCTGTAGCTATGTGTCAAGATCATGGTGGCACATATGAAGAAGCTATGTGGGCAATTCATGCAGGTTTCACTGATATTATGGTTGATAGATCAACTTTGCCATTTGAAGAAAATGCTGCTCAAGTCAAAGAACTTGTAAAGGCTGCACATGCAGTAGGCATGGGTGTTGAAGCAGAACTTGGACATGTTGGTATTGGTGATGATGGACTAGGCGTGTTCACTATTCCTTCTGAGGCAAAGAAATTTGTTGAAGAAACAGGTGTTGATGCTTTAGCTGTATCAATTGGCACAACTCATGGTCAATATAAGGGAACTCCTCATTTGAAGTTCGATTTATTAAAGGAATTGACTGATACTTTAGATCTTCCTCTTGTGTTACATGGCGGAAGCGGCACAGGTGATGAAAATTTAAAGAAAGCATCTACTATGGGCATTGCTAAGTTGAATTTATCAAATGACTTGAAACGCAGTGCGATCAGAAAGCTTACTTCTAATCCTGATTTGATGGGCATGGGTGCTTATCAAATGTATCCATTATTAACAGAAGGTTATAAGGAAGAGGTAATGCGTTATATGGATATTACTGGCTCTACTGGTAAAGCAGATAACTTTAAATTTTGATGTATAGGGTGCTTTGATTAGCACCCTAAATATTTATGAATAAAAAATTTAAAATTGTTGGAAAAGGTCCTGTTTATAATTATTTAAAAGAAAAAGTAGAGCTAATTAAAAAAGACGATTTATTGATAATTGTTACAGATGATCTTGATGATATAAAAGAATATTTATTAGATAACTATAAATATGTGGTTTTATATAGTGAATTAACATTAAATGATGTAGCTAATATAGACAATGATATATTGTTTGGTTTCATTAATGGAAAACTAGATGATAATCCATTAATTCTATATGGTGGCAATAAAGAAACTTACGATTATATAGAAAAATTAAGTAATAATAATCGTTATTATAAGAATAAATATGAAACTGCTATCTTAAATGAAAGCATTGTAGGCATTCATTATACGTATTTACTAGCTTATTATGTTGGCTTGGTTTTAAGCAAAAAATATGACTTTGATTTACATACTTACTTAAGTAATCTAGTTATTTCAACGCCTGAACTATGCCAAGGGGCATATCGTAATATTTGGAGTGGTTTGGCGGATGATAATAGCTATGAGGATGTAGATGACGTTATTCATGGCATGGAAATGCTTGTTTGTTTAATGAAAAAGACAAGTGGCAAAGAAATGATATTTGCTAATGCTGAAAGAAAACTATATTTAAATAAACTATTAAGTTCTTATTGGAATAAGGTATCAAGCGAGGTGGACAATGGCTAAGATTACTTGTGTTGGCTGCGGAATGATGGGATCTAATATTGTTGAAGCATTTATGAATGGTGGGCATGAAGTGTTTATCGTTGATGTTGTTGATAAAAATGCTTTAAAGTATATTGAAAAAGGTGCTAAATATTCTAGAGATATTAATGATGCTTTGGATTGTGACTTTATAGTTTTGTCTCTTCCGAATGACAAAATTGTTTTAAAAGCTTTTGAAAATGTTAATGATATAAGCAATAAGATCGTTGTAAACACTTCTAGTGAGGTTCCAAGTGAAGTTATTAGCACTCAAGAGTATTTTGAAAAGTTAGGTGCTAAATATTTAGATGCAACTATTTTAACTTATCAGGGAGAAGTGGGAACTAAATATGGCAAACTACTATATTCAGGGGATGAAAAAGTATTTAAGAGTATAGAAGAAGAACTTAAATGTTTATCAAATCCCGCTGTTTATGTAGGTGAATCAATTGTTGGATCTGAAATTGTAGATTTGGTCGCAATAACTGCTCATTTTGGTATTACATATACACCACTTGAATGTATGTGCTACTTAGATAAATATAATATTGATTGCGATGAATATCTAAAAAACTTAAATGACGTTTTAAGCGTAATGAAAATAGAATCAAATTCATTAGAAGAATTGAATTATGATGAATTAATATCATACGTTAATAAAGTTATTGATGGTGGGCGAGTATTAGATAAGCTTAATGATAATTGGTTAGATGGAATAAATAAGTCTTTGAGTAATCATTATCGTAAGATTATCAATATTAAAAAGTCTGATTATGAATATTAAGGAGATACTTTTATGTTGAATAATTATGTACAATATAATCCTAATAAAATAATTTTTGGTAAAAACACCGATGAAAAAGTTGGTGAGATAATAAAAGAATATGGAGCTAAAAAAGTTTTAATCCATTATGATAGTGGCAATTTTATTCTTCCTTTGATAAATAAAATCAAAAAAATATTACTTGATGATGGTTTTGAAGTGTTTGAACTAGGCGGTGTAGTTCCAAATCCTAAGCTATCTTTAATGAAAGAGGGCTGCAGGCTTGTTAGGGAAAACAATATTGATTTTATTTTAGCGGTAGGCGGTGGCTCTACCATGGACTCCACTAAATATATTGCCTGTGGTGCTTATTATGATGGAGATATATGGGATCATCCTAGGTTTGAAAAAATCAAAACACCTGTTCTTAAACATGGTGTAATTGTTACAATGCCTGGAACTGGTAGTGATGTTAGTACTGCTGCAGTATGGCGCGATGATACGGTAGAACCAGAACGTAAAACTTGTGTTTTTGCGGATGAAATGCGATTTGATTTCGCTATTATTAATCCAGAATTAACATATACACTTCCTAAGTTTCAAACAGCTGCCGGCTGTTTTGATATAATTTCGCATTCAATGGAAGATTATTTTTGTGCTCCAAAAGATAGTGAATTTTATCTTTCTGCATACGAAGGTGTCATAAATGATGTAATGATTAATGTTAAAAAAGCATTGGTTAACCCTAAAGACTATACAGCAAGGGCTAATATCGCTAGATGTGCTTATATTCCACTTGAGGATGTAATCACTATGGGCGCTGATAGAGGATATTGTGTTCATAACTTGGAAAAACCAATGACTGGAAGATTCCATAGGACACATGGGGAAATGTTAGCTATCTTATTTCCTGCATGGATGGAATATTCTTACAAGCATAATCTGCCATTGTTTACTAGACTTTGTGTAAAGTGCTTTGGGGCAAAGATGTATTTTGATCATCCTGAAGAAACTGTAAAAGAGGGTATAAATAATTTCCGTCATTTTATAAAAGAAATTGGCTTACCTTTGTATCTACATGAAGTAGGCATTGATGAGAACTGTTTTGAAGCGTGCGCAAAACAAGGAATTGCTGATTCACATACTGACCACATAGGTAAGGGTATACAACTAAACGAAAAAGACATTATAGAAGTCTACAAATTAGCTAAATAATAAAACTACATAAGTTTTGTTATACTTAAACACTATTGACATTTCATTCATTCTTCCCTGTTGATAGTGTTTTTTTAATTCCTATTGACAAGGTAGGATATAGAAAATATAATTTGAATTACCTATATAAAAGGTAGGAATTAAAAATGGATGAACGTTTATTAAATATTATTATTAACTCATTTCCTAAAATATTAGAACTAGGACTAAAGGTAACCATACCTGTTTCCCTAGCTTCTTTTATCTTAGCTTTTTTAATATCAGTACTTGTAGCCTTTATTCAATTTGCCCATATAAAGGTATTAACACCATTATCAAGATTTTATGTATGGATTGTAAGAGGTACACCCTTATTGGTTCAACTATATATCTTCTTTTATGGTCTACCATCATTAGGCATCAAACTAGATCCAATTGTCTGTGCTATTTTGGTATTAGGACTAAATGAGGGCGCATATATGTCGGAGACTATGAGGGCATCTTTAGAAGCGGTACCAAGTGGTCAAATGGAAGCAGGATATTGTGTGGGCATGAATTATCTACAAATTATGATGAGAATCATCTTACCACAAGCATTACGTACTGCCTTCCCATCTTTGATGAACTCTTTTATTGCGTTAATCAAAGACTCATCAATGGCATCAACTATTACGGTAGTGGAAATGTTTAGACAAGCTCAAATAGTTAATGGTAGAGTATTTGAACCATTTGTCTTATATCTTGAAGCTGCAGTTATTTACTTGTTGTTTTGTTCGATTGTATCTATTGCACAAAAGAAAATTGAGAAGCGTTTAAACTTCTATGGAGGTGTAAGATGATTGAAGTAAAAGATCTTCATAAATCTTTTGGTGATAATGAAGTTTTAAAAGGTATTAACTTTAAGATAAATAATGGTGATGTGATTGCTATACTTGGATCTTCTGGCGGTGGTAAGACAACTATCTTACGTTGTATAAATTTTTTAACAGAATCTGATAAGGGTACTCTAGTTTTTGATGATAAAGAGTATGATTTAGCTAATATGAAAAAGAGTGATATAGCTAACTTGCGTATGAAAACTGGTTTTGTGTTTCAAAACTATAACTTATTTTTAAATAAGACTGCATTAGAGAATGTCATGGAAGGTTTGGTTACTGTTAGAAAGATGGATAAGAAAATAGCCAGGGAAATAGCTGTTGATGCCTTAAATAAAGTTGGTATGGGAGATAAGTTAGATTATTATCCGATATCTTTATCAGGCGGTCAGCAACAACGTGTATCGATTGCTCGTGCTTTGGCTTATAAACCGGAAGTTATTTACTTTGATGAACCAACAAGTTCTTTAGATCCTGAATTAACTAATGAAGTATTGGGGGTTATGAAAGACTTAGCTAAGGAAAAAGTAACAATGGTAGTAGTTACTCATGAGATGGCTTTTGCCCGTAATGTATCTAATCGTATTATTTTCTTAGATAAGGGTGAAGTGATTTGTGATAGTGATACTGATTCGTTCTTTAATAATCAAAAAAATGAACGTATTAAACGTTTTATAAATAATGTGGAAGGAGACTTTAAATGAAAAAGATTATTGTGTTGTTAGTTATATTATTAAGTTTAACAGCTTGTGGTAAACAAGAAGTAAACGATAATAAAGATTTATTAAGTGTAATTAAGGAAAGAGGAACTCTAATTGTTGCAACTGAAGGCGACTGGTCTCCTTATACTTACCATGATGAAGAAACTAATGAATTAGTTGGCTTTGATGTTGAACTTGGCAAGATGATTGCGGATAAGTTAGGTGTTAAGGTTGAATATAAGGAAACTGACTGGGATTCAATCTTGGCTGGTGTTCAATCAGGTTCTTTTGACTTAGGTATTAATGGTATTACTTATTCTGAAGAAAGAGCACAATCTTTTAATTTCTCAACACCTTATCTATATGATCAAACAGTTCTAATTGTCTTAGAAAGTAATGATGATATTAAGTCTTTTGAGGATATTAAGGGTAAGGTCAATACTAATTCACCAGGTTCTAGTTATGCACAAATGGGTGAAGAATATGGTGCAACTACAAAGTATATAACTACTTTTGCGGATACTATTCAATTACTTCAAAGAGGTGACGCAGATTGTACAATTAATTCTTTATCAGTATTTAATGATTATATTAGAGAAAAGGGCGATAATGCAGGCATCAAGATTGTAGATGAAACGGAGCCTGAAAAAACAGTTGTTGCCTCTTGCAAGGGTGACTACAGCAAGACTTTAATCGAAGAAGTTAATAAGATTATTGAAGAATTAAGAGAAGATGGTAGCTTAAGCGAACTTTCTAATAAGTATTTTGGCTATGATGCAACTAAAAACCCTTTGAATTAGGGAATAATCGTGATATCATGTATTAGCGAACTTTCTTAAGGTCTACAAGGCCTTAGGCGTGGAGGAGGAAAGAAATGAGAGAAGGTATTCATCCAGACTACCATAAGGTTAAGGTAGTATGTGCAGGCTGTGGTGCTGAATTTGAATCAAGCTCAACTGTTAAGGGCGACACAATCAAGGTAGATACTTGTTCAAAGTGTCATCCATTCTATACAGGTAGACAAAGATTTACAGCAGCTGCTGGTAGAATTGAAAAGTTCAATAAGAAATACGGTACAAAATAGTAAGGTTAAAACCTTACTTTTTTGTGGCATAATATAGGAAGGTAAAGGAGTTAACAATATGTATCAAAGATATGCCGATGGTTGGTTAGAAACTATCTCTGGCTGTATGTTCGCAGGTAAAACAGAGGAATTAATTAGAAGGGTTAAAGTATTGGAATTTGCCAATAAGAAGATCCAGGTTTTTAAGCCGGTTATTGATAATCGTTATTCAAACACAAAAGTTGTTTCTCATGCAGGTTCTAATGTAGAAAGTATTGTAGTATCTAAGTCTCAAGAAATCTTAGAACTTACAAAAGAAGATACAGAAGTAGTTGCGATTGATGAGGTGCAATTCTTTGATGAACGTATAACAGATGTATGTAACGTATTAGCTAATCGTGGTATTAGAGTAATGGTTGCAGGCCTTGATACAGACTTCAGAGGTGAACCTTTTGGTCCTATGCCTAAGTTGATGGCTGAAGCTGAATTTGTAACTAAGCTTACAGCTGTATGTAATAAGTGTGGTGCTCCTGCTACAAGAACTCAAAGAATTATTAATGGCAAACCAGCTAAGTATAAAGATCCAATCGTACTTGTTGGTGCTTCTGAGAGTTATGAAGCAAGATGCCGTAAATGTCATGAGGTTGTCGGTAAACCCGAGCCAGAGGTATATTAATGGATGCTAGAATAGTAAAACTTGATAGTATTGAGAAGCGTTATTTAGAAATTGGCGAAGAAATGCTTAAGGATGATGTAGTTTCTAACGTCAAAGCTTTTACTAAGCTTTCTAAGGAACAAGCTACTTTAAAAGGTGCCTATGACGCTTATCAAGAATATAAGAAATTAAATAGTGATATTGAAGGTGCTAAGGAAATGCTAAATGATAGCGATCCTGAGCTTAAAGAAATGGCTCAAATGGAATATGATGAGGCATCTGAAAAATTAGAAAAATTAAATGCTCATATTGATGAATTATTACTTCCAAGAGACCCAGAAGACGCTTATGATTGTCTAGTTGAAATCAGAGGTGCTGCTGGTGGTGATGAAGGTAATATTTTCGCAGGTGACTTATATAGAATGTACAACTACTATGCTTCTAACATGGGCTTCAAGACTGAAGTGATGGAAGTTAGTGAGTCTGAAGCTGGTGGTTATGCCTTAATTAGCTTTTCAGTTAAAGGACAAGATGCATATAGACACTTTAAATTTGAATCAGGTGCTCACCGTGTACAAAGAGTTCCTAAGACTGAAACACAAGGTAGAGTTCACACATCAACTGCAACTGTTTTTGTATTACCTGATGTAGAAGACGAAGATGTTGAAATTCCAGATAGTGATTTAGAAATCGAAACACACCGTGCAAGTGGTGCTGGTGGTCAACATATCAACAAGACTGATAGTGCTGTTAGAATTGTACATACTCCAACTGGTATTACGGTTAACTGTCAAGATGGTCGTAACCAATTAGCTAATAAGGAAACAGCTTTAAGAATTATTAAGGCTCGTGTTTATAACTTCTATAAGGAACAAAAGGAAAAGGAAGCTGGCGAGGCTCGTAAGAGTAAGATTGGTACTGGTGATCGTAGTGAAAAGATTAGAACTTATAACTATCCACAAAATAGAGTTACTGATCATAGAATTGGTTTGACTATTAACCAATTAGATAGAATCATGGAAGGCAAGCTTGATGATATTGTTAATGCGCTTATCAAGAATGAAGAACAGGAAAAGCTTTTAAATGAGCAGTTATAATGATTTATTAAACGAATATAAGAAAGTCTTTAATGATAAGGAAACATTAAGGGCTTTTCTTTTTGAATTGTGTAATGACAAGGGAATTTACCTTTATATGGATAAAGATCTTGAGGCTGATAAGGAAGTTAAAGAACTATTTATCAAGGGTGTTGAAAAGTTATGCTTAAACGAACCTTTAAACTATGTACTGGGTTATTCATACTTCTATGGATATAAGATGACTGTTAATCAAAATGTTCTAATTCCTCGTTTTGAAACTGAAGAATTAGTAGGTCTTATCTTATCTAAATATGATGAATATTATAAGGGCCAAAAAATAGATTTAGCTGATGTTGGTACTGGTAGTGGTGCTATTGCGATTGCACTAAAGAAGGAAGAAGACAATCTAAATGTTTGTGCTAGTGATATTTCTTTTGAAGCATTAGAGGTAGCTAAACTAAATGCTAAGAATAATGATGCTGATATCAGATTCTTACAAGGTTCTATGTTAGATCCATATATTGAAAACAATATTAAGTTAGATATCTTAGTTTCTAACCCGCCATATATTAAACAAGATGAGATATTAGATCCAAGTGTTAAGGATTATGAACCTCATGTAGCCTTGTTTGGTGGTGAGGATGGTTTAAGATTCTATCGCATTATATTTGAGAATGCTTCTAAGATAATGAAAGAAAACGGTATGATGTTCTTTGAAATAGGCTATGACCAAAGAGAAAGATTAACAGCTTTGGCTCATGAATATTTCAAGGATGCATATGTAGAAGTATTTAAGGATATTAATAAGAAAGATAGGATGTTGTTCATTAAACTCTAATGAATGATAAAATAGTTAGGTATTTAAAGGAGAAAAAGAAAAGATGAATATTTCACCACTTCAAAAATTTAGACTAGAATATAGTCCAAAGTTACCAGGTATGTTAAGACATGGTATCAATGAAATTTGTGTAAAAGAGGGAGAAGAAACTTGTTCAGTAGCTGACCAAGAAAAGATTAAGGCTTTATTCCCTAATACTTATGGTAAGAAGGAAATCACTTTCGAAAAGGGTGCTAATACTAGTGTTGCTAAGAAACAAGTTGTAGGTGTTATCTTATCAGGTGGTCAAGCACCTGGTGGTCACAATGTTGTTTGTGGTTTATATGATGCTTTAAAGGCTACTAATGCTGAAAATGAATTATATGGTTTCAAGAATGGTCCAAGTGGCTTAATTGATGACGATTATTTAGTATTTGATGATGAATACATCAACCAATTCAGAAACACTGGCGGTTTCGATATCATCGGTTCTGGTAGAACTAAGTTAGAAACTGAGGAACAATTCAAGGTTGCTGCTGAAGTTTGTAAGAAACACGGTATCACTGCTATCGTTATTATCGGTGGTGATGATTCAAACACTAACGCTGCTGTTTTAGCTGAATACTTTGCAGCTCATGAAACAGGTGTTCAAGTTATCGGTTGTCCAAAGACTATCGATGGTGACTTAAAGAACGAAGATATCGAATGTTCTTTCGGTTTCGATACTGCTACTAAGACTTATTCTGAATTAATTGGTAATATTGAAAGAGATGCTAATAGTGCTAAGAAGTACTGGCATTTCATTAAGGTTATGGGTAGAAGTGCATCTCATGTAGCTCTTGAATGCGCTTTAGAAACTCAACCTAACGTTTGTTTAATTTCTGAAGAAGTTGCTGCTAAGAAGATGTCTTTATCTTCAATCGCTGACTATATTGCAGATTCTGTAAATGTCCGTGCTAACAATGGTATGAACTTCGGTGTTGTTATTATCCCTGAAGGTGTTGTTGAATTTGTTCCTGAATTCTCTGCATTAATTAAGGAAATCAATGAATTACTTGCTGGTGAAAAGGCTGAAGCTTTCAACGCTTTAAATTCTTGGAAAGAAAAGTATGCTTTCATTGAAAATGGTCTAAGTGTTGATGCAATGAATGTATTTAAGATTCTTCCTGAAAACATCCAACAACAATTATTCTTAGAAAGAGACCCACATGGTAACGTTCAAGTTTCATTAATTGAATCTGAAAAGTTATTCTCAGCTCTTGTTAAGGCTAAGTTAGATGAAAGAAAGGCTGCTGGAACTTACAATGGTAAGTACAACCCTCTTCATCACTTCTTTGGTTATGAAGGTAGATGTGCATTCCCTTCTAACTTCGATGCTGACTACTGCTATTCTTTAGGTTATAACGCATTTATGTTAATCCAATACGGATACAACGGTTACTTATCAAAGGTTTCTAACTTATCTAAACCTGCTGAAGAATGGGTAGCTGGTGGTATGCCTATCACTAAGATGATGAACATGGAAAGAAGACACGGTGAAGATAAGCCAGTTATTAAGAAGGCTCTAGTTGAACTTGAAGGTAAACCATTCAAGTACTTCGAAGCACATAGAGATGCATGGGCTAAGGAAACTGCTTATACTTATCCAGGTGCTATCCAATACTATGGCCCAACAGAAGTTTGCGATTTAACTACTAGAACATTAGCTCTAGAAAAGGGTGAATAATTAAACTTTAAAACTCAAGGTAAAACTTGGGTTTTTTAATACCCACTTTTCCACATTGATAATGGTAATAATATGGCAATTGTATGGCAAAGTAATACCTATAATCTAGGGTAAAATATAGTTAATGAACAAAGCTTTCAAATATCGTATCTACCCTAATGCTAAACAAATAGAAATGTTTTCTAATACTTTTGGTAGTGTAAGATTTGTCTATAATAAGCTTTTAAATATACAAGAAGAATCAAATACATATATGTCTAAAGTAGATTCTAATAATTATTGTAATCGTGTATTAAAGATAGAGTATCCTTGGTTAAAGGAAGTAGATAAGTTTTCTTTAACTAATTCTATATTCAATCTAAATGAAGCTTATAAAAGATACTTTAATAAGTTAAGTAATAGACCTGTATATAAAAGTAAAAGATATTCAAGAAATTCTTATACTACAAACTTTACAAATAATAATATCGAAATAGGTGAAGACTATATTAAATTACCTAAGGTTAAAAAAGTTAAAGCTAAGATACATAGATTACCTAATGAAGATTGGAAGATTAAACAAGCTACAATCAGTAAACAGTCAGATAATAAATACTATGTATCTATTCTTTTTGAATATGAAAAAGAAATCATCAACAATACAATCGATACATCTAAATCAATAGGACTTGATTATGCGTCTAATGGTTTATATGTTGATGATTTGGGTAATGTCGGTAGTAATCATAAATACTTTAAAGAATCTAAAAATAAATTAGCTAAGCTACAAAGAAGATTAGCTAAAAAACAAGGAAGTAAGAAAGGAGAAACTAAATCAAATAACTATTTAAAACAACAAGCTAAAGTTAATAAGCTTTATAGCCATATAGCTAATCAAAGAAATGATAATCTACACAAACTGTCATATGAGATAGCCAATCATTATGATATTGTGTGTGTAGAAGATCTAGATATGAAAGCTTTATCTAATAAGGGTTTTGGTAATGGTTTAGCTACACTAGATAATGGTTATGGTTTATTTTTAAAATATTTAGAATACAAGTTAAATGATAGAAATAAACAATTTATCAAAGTAGATAAATTCTTTCCATCTACTAAAACATGTAGCTGTTGTGGAAACATAGTTAAAAGTATTCCTTTATCACAAAGAACATATTTTTGTGATGTCTGTGGTAATACTCTTGATAGAGATATCAATGCAGCTATCAATATTAAAAAAGAAGGTCTAAGATTACTTGACCTTCAAAATCAAAATAGTTTAAATACTATATTACAGTAGGCTAGGAACTAGCCAATCTTATAAGCTTGTGGAGACTATGTAAGACTTATTATAAGCAACGGTCTATGAAGCAAGAAGCTCCCATTTTCTTAAGTGGTGAGTAGTTCACCACGGGATTCATCCTTAATATGAATGTTCGTTAGTGCTTTGTTATATCACAACTATATAATAATGTTGTTTTAGGAGTTTATGTTGTTAAATTAACATCAATGGTGCTGACACCGCGAATCGGACGCGGGACTCATCCTTACCATGGACGTGTATTGCCACTATACTATGTCAGCCTGTCCTTTAATTATAATATATAAATTATGTGTAATTATGTTATTTTAGGAATTTTTCAAAAATTTCACACAAAATTCATATACAATATTCAAAAAATAGTATATTCTATATTCAGGGAATAGCCAGGCGCATAAGTACACCCTATAAATTTAGTGCCTGTAAATATAAGTGTCTATATTGATTATCCCTTTAATACCTAGTTGCTTGCATATTTAAACTAGTAGTAGACAATTACCCGTAAATTATATTTAGTAGCTATTCCCGCCCATTATGTATTAGAAAAGATAGCATACGCTATCTTTTTAAGTTATTCACAAATTCTTCAATTCTATTAAGTGCTTCCTTAAGATCTTCAAGCCTAGAAGCATAAGAAATACGAATATTATAGACACTATTTTCACCAAATGCTGTACCAGGTACTACCGCAACTTGTTTCTCTTTAATCAATCTGATAGAGAAATCATGTCCATTTAAACCAGTAGAAGAAACATTAGGGAAACAATAGAAGGCACCCTTTGGTTTAGCACACTTAAGACCCATTTCATTAAGTCTAGCTACAACATAGTTCCTTCTTCTTTCAAACTCAAGTTTCATTCTTTCGATATCTTTATCACTACCCCTAATAGCCTCAATACCACCATATTGGACAAAAGTTGTAGGTCCCATGATCGAATAATCACGGATGCTCTTGATACAATCGATGATTTCCTTATTGCCACACATATAACCCAAACGCCAACCAGTCATCGCAAAGGCTTTAGAGAAACCTGATATCAATAAGACTTGATCTCTTATTTCAGGATAAGAGGCAATTGAATAATGTTTCTCATCATAACATAGTTCTGCATAAATCTCATCGGAAAAAACCATGATATTCTTTTCCTTGATAATAGGAACAATCTTATCCAAATCTTCCTTTGTCATAACACCACCAGTAGGGTTACTAGGGAAATTCATAAGAAGAACCTTAGTCTTAGGTGTAATTGCCTTTAAAAGATCTTCCGGTGTTAATTTAAAATCGTTCTCTTCCTTTAATTCAACACACTTAACCACGCCACCACTCATAGTAACCAAAGGTTCATAGGCAACATAGGCGGGCTTTAAGATAATTACTTCATCCCCATCATTTAGAATACATCTAAAGGCAATATCAACAGCCTCACTAGCACCCAATGTTACGACAATTTCATCGCTACTATATTCAAGTTCAAATCTTCTATTTAAATAATTAGAAATTTCTTCTCTTAATGTCAACAAACCACTAGAAACAGTATAGTGAGTCTTATTATTCTTAAGGGCATAAATAGCCTCTTCTCTAATATGCCAAGGTGTATCAAAATCTGGCTCACCAATAGACAAAGGAATGATACCATTTTGACTAGCACATAATTCCTGAAGCTCACCAATTGAACTGGCTGGAATCGATCTTACTTTATTATTTATAAATTGGTTCATAGTGTTACCATTAAACGATCATCTTTTTTAGCTTCGCCATCAAGGACAACACCCTCAACCTTATACTTAGATAAGATGAAATAAGTCTCAGTTCTAGTTACACCATCAATAGGTGATAAGTGATGAGCTACAAAGCTAGCTACTTCCTTCATAGTCTTACCATTAATAATAACGATAAACTCAGACTTACCTGACATAAGATACATTGTAGACACTTCGTCAAAAGAATATATTTCTTTGGCAATATCATCATAACCAGATTCTCTTCTAGGAGTACAACCTACTTCAATTACAGCAGTAACCTCTTCACCATTGGTCTTATCATAATTGATAATTGTATGATAACCACAAATTACCTTTCTTCTCTCTAAATCCTTAATAGTAGCTCTTAAAGCTTCTACATCAGTATCTAATTCCTTAGCTAAATCATTTAAATCAAATCTTGCATCGTTCTCAATAGCCTTTAATAGTTTTTCCTCATTCATTTTAAAATCTCCTTTGTACGTAAAATATCTTTATCAACTTGTGCCTTAACCTCATCTAATGAATTAAACTTATGAATACCCCTTAATAGTTTCATTAATTCAATAGTAATAGTCAAACCATAAATATCTCTGTCAAAGTCAATAATATTAACTTCTACCGTCTTGGAATTATCTACCGTTGGTCTACTTCCTACATTACAAACACCTAAGTATCTTTCATCATTTATATAAACATAACAGGCATAGACACCGTATTCGATATCTTCGCTTAAATCCTTAATATCTAGATTAGCAGTTGGCATGCCTACTTTCTTGCCATTACCTAATCCGTGTATAACTTCTCCTTCAATTTTGAACATATTTCTATTTTAGAATAAACTTTGTGAAAAATATGAAAGTTTTTACTATATCTTTACAGTAAATGTAACATTTTCTTTACAAGACGGTTTTAAAGTAATAAATGTAGGGAAACCTATGGAGGAAAAAGAAATGAAAAAAATTATTAAATTATGCTTAGCATTACTTGTAATGATGAGCTTGGTTGCTTGCTCAGGAAAGACAAGTACAGATGATGAAAATGTAAATGGTGGTTCAACCACAACTGAAACCAAGACAGTTTCAACAGACGGTTCTACATCAATGGAAAAGGTAATCGGTGCCCTTGGTGAATCATTCATGAAAAATAATGAGGGAGTTAACTTCACATACAACCCAACAGGATCAGGAAGTGGCATCACTGCGGTAAGCGAGGGAAGATGTGATATTGGCCTATCTTCAAGAGCATTAAAAGATGAAGAAAAGGCTAGTGGTCTTGTTGAAACAGTATTAGCCTATGATGGTATCGCTATTATCGTAAATAATGACAACCCTGTTACTAACATCTCACTAGAAGACCTTACAAAAGTTTATACTGGTGAAATTACTAACTGGAAAGAACTTGGTGGTAGTGATAGTGAAATCGTTCTAATCGGTAGAGAAGCTGGTAGTGGTACTCGTGATGGCTTTGAAACAATCACTAACACTAAAGATTTATGTCAATATCGTCAAGAATTAACAAGTACTGGTGATGTTATTACTACAGTATCAACAAACCCAGACGCAATCGGTTATGCTTCTCTAGCTTCTGTTAAAGACAGCGTAAAAGCTTTAACTGTTGATGGTGTAACTGCTACTGAAGCTACTATTAAAGATGGCTCATACCCAATCCAAAGACCATTTGTATTAGTTACTAAAAGTGGTGCCACATTAAGCGAAACTGCCCAAAGCTTCTTTGACTTTGCAACAAGTGCTGATGTAAGTGAAATAATTACTGCAGCAGGTTGTGTTCCTGTTAAATAGTTAGGTGATAGGGGGCTATTGCTCCCTTATTTATTATTATGAAGACAAAAAGAGTTATGGAAAGCGTGATACACGCAATATTCTTAATTCTTGGACTAATCACAGTTGCCTGTGTCCTACTTATTTCTATCTACCTAATAGTAGCTGGTATCCCCGCCATCTCTAAGATAGGAATTGTAAAGTTCTTATTCGGGACAAAGTGGGCACCAACTTATGCTAGTCCAGAATATGGAATCCTACCATTTATTCTAACAAGTATCTATGGTACTTGCGGAGCTATCGTGATAGGTGTTCCTGTTGGCTTCTTTTGCGCCGTATACTTATCCAAGGTTGCAGACAAGAAAGTTAAGAATATTGTGGAACATGCCATCAGCATGTTAGCGGGTATCCCCTCAGTTGTTTATGGTCTAGTAGGTATGTTAATACTAGTACCAGGCATTAGAAACATATTTAATGTACCAGATGGATCAAGTCTATTAGCCGCAATGATAGTTTTAGCTATCATGATCCTTCCATCAATCATCAAAGTAAGCATCACATCCCTTGATGCCGTACCAAAGGAATATGAAGATGCCTCTTTAGCTTTAGGCGCCAATGAAATTGAAACCTACTTTAGAGTAAGTGTAACAGCCGCCAAAAGTGGCATTATCACATCAATTGTTTTAGGTGTAGGTAGGGCAATAGGTGAGGCAATGGCTGTTATGATGGTTAGCGGTAATGTGCCTAATATGCCTAAATTATTTGAATCAGTTCGTTTTTTGACAACAGCAGTAGCTAGCGAAATGTCCTATGCAGCAGGACTTCAAAGACAAGCATTATTCTCAATTGCCCTAGTTCTTTTTGTGTTCATAATGTTGATAAATGCTTGTTTAAATTTGTTCTTAAATAAGGAAACTAAATAGTATGACAAGAAGAAAAATATATGCAAATGTAATGAAACTTTTGATGTATGTTTCAGTAATTATGACCGTTGGACTAGCTTTATTTATGATTATTTATGTCTTGGCAAAGGGTCTACCAAATGTAACCTGGCAGTTGTTGTCTTCGTCACCTAGTTATCTAAGTGATTCGATTGGTATCCTACCAGATATTTTAAATACTATCTATATTATTATTGCTACCCTTGTTGTAGTATTACCACTAGGTGTTGGCGCTGCCATCTATCTAAATGAATATGCTACTAATAAGAAACTAGTAAGTGCAATTGAATATGCCACTGAAACTCTATCAGGCATTCCTTCAATTATCTATGGTCTAGTTGGCATGTTGTTATTTTGTGAATTCTTAGGCTTTCAGACATCACTACTAGCTGGTGCCTTGACCCTTGCGATTATGAACCTACCAACCATCATTAAGACAACACTTGAAAGTTTAAAGACCGTACCAAATAGTTATCGTGAAGGTGCCTTTGGCCTAGGAGCTGGCAAGTGGCGTGTTATTAGAACCGTAGTACTACCAGGTTGTATTGATGGTATTGTGACTGGTTGTATCCTTACGATTGGAAGAATCGTAGGTGAAAGTGCTGCATTATTGTTTACAGCAGGACTAGCCCATAATTTAAATAACTTTAAAGATGGTTTAAGAAGCTCTGGTGCAACTTTAACCGTAGCCCTATATGTATATGCTAAGGAAAGAGGAGAATTTGGTGTAGCCTTTGGCATAGCAGCTATTTTAATGATTCTAACTTTAGTAATAAATATTTTGGCGGAAATAATTGGTAATTCAATAAAAAGGAAAAGTATAAATGGATAATGAAAAAATAATAAGTGTAAAGAACCTAGACTTATATTACGGTGACCACAAGGCTCTAAATGGTATCAACATGGACATTGAAAGAAATTCCATCACAGCCTTCATTGGACCATCAGGCTGTGGTAAGTCAACTTTCTTAAGAACATTAAATAGAATGAACGACCTTATCCCCAATGTAAAAATTGAAGGTGAGGTTATATATAATGACAAGAATATCTATGATAAGAATGTAGATATTTATAATTTAAGAAAAGAAGTGGGCATGGTCTTTCAAAAACCCAATCCATTCCCAATGAGCATCTATGATAATGTTGCCTATGGTCCTAGGACTCATGGCATTCATAATAAGGAGAAATTAGATCAAATTGTTGTGGAGTCTTTAAAGAAAGCAGCTATCTATGATGAAGTTAAAGATAATTTAAAAAAGAGTGCCTTATCTTTATCTGGTGGTCAACAACAACGTCTATGTATCGCTAGAGCCCTAGCTGTTAAACCTAAGGTCTTATTAATGGATGAGCCAACAAGCGCCCTAGATCCTATTTCTACAGGTAAGATTGAAGAATTAGCGTTGGAACTTAAGAAAGACTATACAATCGTTATTGTTACTCATAATATGCAACAAGCACTACGTATTTCTGATAAGACAGCCTTCTTCTTGCTTGGTGATTTGATTGAATATGATGATACTCAAAAGATTTTCTCAATGCCTAAGAATAAGAAGACTGAAGATTATATTACAGGAAGGTTTGGATGATATGCGTGAATATTTCGATAATGAATTAAAACAATTAAATTATGAACTAGTTGATATGGCCAATATTGCTGAATCGATGATTCAAAAGATCAACAACAATATTGGTTCTTATAATCAAGAGGAATTGGATGATGTAAAGACTTACTATCAAAAGATTGACCGTAAACAGCGTTTTATTGAATCTGAATGTATGAAACTCTTGCTTCTTCAACAACCGGTTGCCAGTGATTTAAGACAAATCAGTTCGATCTTAAAGATGATTAATGACCTACAAAGAATCGGCGATCAGGCTGAAAACATTTCTGAAATCTTAGCGATTACTAATAAGACTTGTGTTAGTAAGAATGATAATGTAAAAGAGATGGCTGATCTTTGTGTAAAGATGCTAAATGATGGTGTAAATTCTTTTGTGAACAAGGATTTAAAGCTAGCTAATAGTGTTATTAGTATGGATGATAAGGTTGATAATAATTTCAATATTGTGAAAAAACAATTAATCGATATTATTTATAACGATAAAAATGATGGTGAATATGTCATTGATATCTTGATGTGTGCTAAGTATTTTGAGAAGATTGGTGATCATTGTGTAAATATCGCCAAATGGACCATTTTTTATCTAACTGGTAAGCATATTTAAATTAAATTTCATCATTTTACATAAAATTTACAATTGTTTGTGGTAAGGATAACATTTGTTAGGTAACATTAAATTGTAAAGAGGAAGTGTAAAATGATGATTTTTTGTGTAGAAGATGATCGTGGAATAAGAGAATTAATGACCTATACCCTAAATGCTTCTGGTTATGATGCTCTTGGTTTAAAAGATGGTAAAGAATTAGATGAGGCTTTAAAAAACGAAAAGCCTTGTTTAATAACCTTAGATATTATGCTTCCAAATGAAGATGGTATCTCTATTTTAAAGCGTCTTAAGAATGATGAAAGATATCATGATATTCCCATAATTATGGCTAGTGCTAAGGGCGAAGAATATGATAAGGTTATCGGCCTAGACTTGGGTGCTGATGACTATTTGGCAAAGCCCTTTGGCATGATGGAGATGGTGTCACGTATTAAGGCTGTTTTAAGAAGAAGTGAAGTGACTAATAAGAAACAAGAATTAAGAAATGGTCCTATTTATTTAAACAATATTAAGCATATAGTGATTGTGGATGGTAAAGAGATTGAATTAACACTAAAGGAATATGAATTATTACTACTATTTATGAACAATATTGGCATTGTCTTTACAAGAGAACACTTGTTAGCTTCTATTTGGGATAGTAATTTCGTGGGGGAGAGCAGAACCATTGATGTTCATGTGGGAACTTTGCGTAATAAGTTAGGTAACTGTGGTTCTTGTATCAAGACATTAAGGGGTGTTGGTTATAAGATGGAGGCAATTTATGAAGAAAAAAATATTTAAGTCAACTTGTCTTGTTGGAATAATTACTTTAGTTTGTTCATTACTATTGATAATGAATGTTTTATATGAATATTTTACAAGTGTTCAATTAAGACAATTACAATTAGATACTACTTTTGCAGCTACTGCTGTTGAAAGAGAAGGTTTGGATTATTTAGATAATTTGGATAAGACTGAATGTCGTATTACTTGGATTTCTAAGGATGGTAAAGTCTTGTTTGATAATGAGGTTGATGCAGACAAGCTTGAAAATCACCTAGAAAGAGAAGAAGTTAAACAAGCTATTGAAAAGGGTGAGGGTACAAGTATCCGTTATTCAGATACGATGTTATATAAGTCTTTATATAGTGCTCGTTTATTAAATGATGGTTCCATTATTAGAACATCTTTGTCTCAATCATCTATTTGGGCCATTGCGATCAGTATGATTCAACCATTATTAATTGTGATTTTGATTATGATTATCTTGTCATTCTATCTAGCCTATAGGGTTTCTAATAGAGTGGTAGAACCTTTGAATGAGATTGATTTAGATCATCCAGAGACCTTCGAGACTTATGAGGAATTGGAGCCTCTTATGAATAGACTTACTTATCAACAGAAGCAGATTCATAATAAGGAAGAGGAGCTTAAACAGAAGCGTAATGAATTTATTACGGCAACCGAGAATTTAAATGAAGGTTTGGTACTATTGAATAAGGATGGTGTTATTCTTTCAATTAATGATTTTGCGTGTAAGTTATTAAACATTTCGTCATATGCGGTAGGTAAGGACTTATTGTTGTTTAATAATTCGATTGAAGTTCAAGAATTGTTGAATAAGGCATCAGCTGGTAATAAGACTGAGATGGTGGTTCCTATTAAGGATAATGATTATGAATTCTATGCCAGTCCAATTGTGTCTAAAGAAAAGGTTAATGGTATTGCCTTGTTAATTATTGATATTTCAGAGAAAGAAAAGGCTGAACAAATGCGTAAAGAATTTACAGCCAATGTTTCTCATGAACTAAAGACACCGCTTCAAAATATTTCGGGTTGTGCTGAATTATTGAGTAATGGTTTAGTTAAGAAAGAAGATATTACGAAGTTTTCTAATCAGATTTATAGTGAATCTAAGCGTTTAATGACTCTTATTGATGACATTATTAAGTTGTCTTTCCTGGATGAAGACAATAATGATAGTGTTGATTATAAGGACGTTGATGTTTATAAGTTATGTGAAAGTGTAAATAATGATTTAGCTCTTGTAGCCAAGAATAGTAATGTAAATTTAAGCTTAAAGGGTGATCATTTTATTACTAATTCTTCATCTAGACTTCTATATATGGTTATCTATAACTTGGTAGATAATGCGATTAAATATAATCGTCCAGGTGGTTATGTTGATGTTAGTGTATCTAATGAAGGCATTATCAAGGTTAAGGATAATGGCATAGGTATTCCTGAAGAATTGATAGATAGAATATTTGAGCGATTCTATCGTGTAGATAAGTCTCATTCTAAAGAAGTTGGTGGTACTGGTTTAGGTTTGTCCATTGTTAAGCATGCAGTGATGACTCTGGGTGGTGATATTTCAGTAAAGTCTAAACTAGATGAGGGCAGTGAATTTACAATTGTTTTACCAAAACTATAATTTTACATTTACTTTACATTCTCTTTTTATATCTTTAACAAGCCTTTGTTAAATTGAATATGGAAAGGGATTTTTATTATGGATTTATTTGATGTATTAACTTTAATAGGTGGCCTTAGTTTGTTCTTGTTTGGAATGAACATTATGGGTCAGGCACTTGAAAGAAAGGCAGGTAATAAGCTTAAGGATTTACTTGCGAAGATGACTAATAGTAAGTTTAAGGGCTTTTTAACTGGCCTTGTAATAACGGCTGTTATTCAATCTTCTAGTGCTACTACTGTTATGGTTGTTGGTTTTGTGAATTCGGGTTTAATGACTCTAAGACAGGCAATCAATGTCATTATGGGTGCTAATATTGGTACTACGATTACTTCTTGGATTTTATCTTTGGGAGATATTGATGGTAGTAGCGTCTTAATTACTTTATTAAAGCCTACATCTTTTACACCAATCCTGGCACTAGTGGGAATTATCTTTTATATGTTTCTTAAAGATGATTCTAAGAAGGATATTGGTTCAATATTATTAGGTTTTGCGACATTGATGTTTGGCATGGATACCATGTCTAATGCCGTATCGGGTCTTGCGAATGTTCCTGGTTTCTCAAATCTATTTATATTGTTTACTAACCCATTATTGGGCGTGCTTGTTGGTGCTTTATTAACGGCTATTATTCAATCAAGTTCGGCTTCAGTTGGTATCTTACAAGCCTTATCAAGTACAGGGCAAGTTACTTATGGGGCTGCGGTTCCTATTATTATGGGACAAAATATTGGTACTTGTGTTACTTGTTTATTATCTTCTATTGGTACTAATAAGAATGCTAGAAGAGCGGCAGTAGTGCATTTATTGTTTAATACGATTGGTACAGTAGTGATTCTAACTTTATTCTGTATTATTAAGACTTTTGTCTATATTCCTTTATTGAGTGAACAGGCTTCAATGTTTGGAATTGCCCTAACACATTCTATCTTTAATGTTTTATGCGTAATGATTCTGCTTCCAATGTCAGCTTTGCTTGAAAAATTAGCGTTAAGAATTATTCCTGATGATAAGATAAAAGAAAAATATGATGAGCTTGATACTCGTTTGTTTGTTACACCAACCCTAGCTTTAGCACAAGCTAAGTCTAGTTTAAGTGATATGGCCGATACTTCAAGAAAGGCTATCACAATGGCTTTAAAGTCAGTTAATAATTATTCTGATAAGTTATATGAGGATATTCTTAAACAAGAAGACAAGAATGATAGATATGAGGATAAGATTGGTACTTACTTGGTAGATTTGAGTTCTAAGAATACTTTAAGTGAAAGTGAGAGTAAGGAAGTTTCTAAGATGTTGAAGATTATTGGTGACTTAGAAAGAATTGCCGATCATGCGATTAATATTGGTCAAGCTAGTAGAGAACTTAGGGATAAGAATTTGTCTTTGAGTGAGGATGCGATTAAGGAAATGGATAATATGCTTAATGCGGTTAAGGAGTGCGTTGATCTTTCTTTATTGGCATTTGAAAAGGATGATTTAGCTATTGCCCTAAAGGTACCACCACTTGAAGAGGTTATTGATGAGCTTAAGGCCATACTTAGAGCCAATCATATTGATAGGGTTAAAAGAAGACAATGTTCAATTGAGGCTGGTTTTATTTGGTCGGACTTATTAACTAATTTAGAGAGAGTTGGTGATCATTGTAATAATATTGCGACCGAGATTATTGATGATTTAAATTATGATAATCGTTATTTCCACAAGACTAAAAGACATGCTTCTGATGATGAAGGGTATGATGCGATGTATAGAGATTATTCTTTGAAATATGGTAATTTAGTTTAAATTTTGAAATGTGCTTAAATTTGCGTAATTTCTATTATTTAAGTTAAAATAATTTTATGGCAATACGTACAAATAAAGCAATTATCGAAACTTTTGAAGAAATGTTAGATGAGATGCCTTTTGAGAAGATTACGGTTTCTTCTTTGGCAAAAAGATGTGAGATCTCTCCTAATACATTCTACTATCACTATGAGGATATTTATGATCTTCTCGAGAAGTGGTTTGCGATGAAAAGGGGAAAGTGGACTGATTTACATGATTGGAAACAATCTTTAAAGGGTATGGCTGATTCATGTAAGAGTCATAAGAAGATGTTCTATCATATCTATAATTCTTTATCTCGTAATTATTTAGAGCGCATGATTTTTAGATATGAAAAGGAAATCATTGCGGAGTATTTTGAGAATTCTTTAAATGGTAAGAATATTTCTGAAGAGAAGAAGAATGAGATTACTGATTTTATCTTATTTGGTTTAACTGGTGCTTTCTTAAAATTTGTCTGGAATGATATGAAAGAAGACACAGACAAGTTTGTGGATAGTATCGCGGATCTAGTTGATGGTTATATAACATATACCGTTACCAATATTTAATATGAATACTAAAAAACTTGGTATTTTACCAATGGTCTTAGCTTTATCGTTGATATTGGCTTATGTTGATATGTTAATACCATATAATTTTGTGGTTCCGGGAATTAAATTATGGTTGGCAAATATTGCCATCCTTTTTACTTTGTATAAGTTTGGTAGCAAGGAAGCGATTTGTGTAAGCATTATAAGAGTATTGATTATGAGGATTTTATTTAATAATGGCCTTACTTTTTTATATAGCTTATGTGGTTGTTTATTAGATTAGATATTGATAGAAGAATAGAAGAATAGTTTTGAATAATGGTACTAATATCCTGTATATTAAAGATGGATATGCTTATATGTATGATGCTGATTGTAAAGATAAAATATGCATCAAACATGGTAAGATAAATGTTGCAGGGCAGAGTATTGTTTGTTTACCTAATAAGATAAGTATTACTGTTTGTGGAGGTAACTATGATGTTGTTTCTTAAAAAAATTAGAATACTTTTGTTGTCAGTGATAGTGATGATATTATTGCCGTTTTTGGTAGTTACATTTATCAAAGGTGATAATGGCATGGCAATTTGTTTTATTTTGTTTTATGTGGTTAACCCCTTGTTTTCGATATATGTTGGGTATGCAGCGGATAGGTTGATATATCCAATAGTTAATTCATTATTATTTTTATTAGGCACCTGGATATTTTTTGACATGGGTGAAATAGCTTTTGTCTATTATGCGATAGTGTATTTAATGCTTGGATTGATTATGATGTTTGTTAAGCATAAATGTAAAATATAGTTGACATTTAATAGGTGTATTAATATACTGAAGATGTAAAATATATTTTACATTATGTAAAGGAGCATATTATGAAAAACACTTCTCAATTATTGTTATTTGCGCTTATTATAATTCAAGTATTTAAGATTCTTGCCTATGGTAAGGGTGAAAATGATCATGGTGGTTTCGATGAACGTCAAGAGCTTGTTAGAGGTAGAGCCTTTAAGTATGGTTTTCTAACAATGTTTTTTCTACAATGTTTTCTTATCTTATGGAAAGAAACTATAGATAATATTCCAGTTGAATTTGGCTTGCTTATGATGGCTTGTCTAATGGTTGGTTGTCTTGTTACTTTGATATATTGTATCTATAAGGATGCTTATTGGGAGTTAAGACAAAAGCCATTACCATTTATTGGTATGTGGTTGTTTATTATGGTGATAGATATATATGGTATTAAGACTAACAAGATTGTTGTGGATGGTGTCATAGTTTGGGATGGTGGCATTTATGTATTGATTGGTTTGTTATTTATAATCCTTTTAATTAATGTCTTAGTTAAGATGTTTATTGATAAGAAAGATAATTAATATGAAGAATTTAAAGATGAAGTCAGCTCGTGCAGCTTTAGATTTGTCCCAACAAGAATTGGCTGATAAGGTTGGCGTGTCACGACAAACAATTAATGCGATAGAAAAGGGCGATTATAATCCTACTATTAATTTGTGTATTGCGATTTGTAGAATATTAAACAAAACATTAGATGAATTATTTTGGGAGGAAGAAAGATGAAGTGTCCTTATTGTGGTGAAGAAATGGTAAAGGGTGCAATTATTAGTTCTAGAGGTTCTTCTTTTGTAAGTGAAAATGTAGACTATAAAATAATTAGATTTAGAAAGAAGTCTGATATAGATTTGTCTGATAATGAAGAAGCATATCGTTGTCCTAAGTGTAAGATAATTATTATCAATAAATAGATATATCCTTAACTTTGAATTAAATGTATAACTAAAAAATTGATAACTATAAAATTAGCT